>ENA-OQDE01000083-OQDE01000083.1-human-gut-metagenome-genome-assembly--contig:-NODE-83-length-56325-cov-4.847201_pt1 | contig 56325 bp, 60 predicted proteins | sample MGYA00242768_ERZ504595 | MGnify/ENA primary metagenome ERZ504595 (study PRJEB26092, sample SAMD00036307) | human gut metagenome | host: Homo sapiens | study: EMG produced TPA metagenomics assembly of...
GCCTCAGCCTCATTTTCTTTCCCCTGCGGTTTAATGACAATGCGCTTCGGACCGATATACTCGCGCTCTGCCATATCCTTTGCGCCCTCGATCCTGCGCTGCTGTTCGATCTCTTTTTCCGTGTGCTGCACCCGTTCAAATTCCGCTGCTTTTGTCAAGGTTTCTGCCGCAAACTCTTTCATATGTTTTCCTTCCGGGACTTTGTCGGCAAGGATCCCGGTCAGTTTTCCACGGTACAAAACCACAAGTTCATGCAGTGCGCGGGTCGCAGCCACATACAGAAGTTTGACATGCCCGTTATCCGACGGGTATTTTTCCTGCGTCGGATCAAACAGCAGCACAGCATCAAATTCAAGTCCTTTCGTGTAGGAGACAGGAAGCACCATGACGCCATCCCCGAACTCGGCTTTTTCCAGATCTGTTTCTACTATTTTTACATATTTCTTTAGTTCTTCCGCAGCCTGTGCCGCTTCCGCCTCATCACGACAGATCACAGCGATCGTCTCATAACCGTCCTGCTGCCATTTTTTGATCGTGGTGACGGTATCTGCAAGCAATTTATTTTCATCCGGACATGCCACCGTCTGAACCGGATTTCCATGACGGATAATAGGTTCCACCGGATAAATAGAAAAATCCCCATGACGCAGGATCTCATTTGCAAATTCAGAAATTTCCACTGTATTACGGTAACTTTTCCGCAGAAGTCCAAACGCATCAAATGTCCCTGTCAAAATCAGTTTTTTCAACTCTTCCCAGTCGTTTAAACCATACTCAAAATGAATATTCTGGGATGTATCACCCATGATCGTGTAAGTACAGCCATACAGACAGTAATGCAGGCATCTGTATGACATCATGCCAAAGTCCTGCGCCTCATCGATTACCACATGGCTCGCCTCGCGCACCGGATCCGTCTCTTTGATCCTCTTGTAAATATATGCAAGTGCCGCAAGATCATAGACATCAAACGAGTTTTCCAGCACATCGACTTCTTTTCCTGCCTCCTGCTGCGCAAGTAAAAATTCTCTGTAAAAAGTAAATACAGATTCTCTCCATTTTCCATCCCCAAAATAAGACGCGTATTTTTTGTCTAAAATCTTTTTCTCTTTTGGCGGAAAAGTCACGGACTTCCCGGAAACCTCATTTTCATATTTTGCATACAAAATCTCATTTAACATGAGTATCTTGCTCTGCATGGAAACTTTCGGATTATTTTTTAAATAACGTCCGATCTGCTCCTTTGATAACAGGAGATTTCCAGTCTTTTCCATATAAATGTTTTCTTTTGCGATCGACTGATTCTCATAGTTCTGGCAGAATTTTTCTAAATCCAGAAACCACGCTGTGCCGCCCCTGATGCTGTTTTTTGCATCTGTCTTGTCGATATTGTGGTAAAAAAACCGCGTCTCGTCCCAATCCTCATACAAAAGGCGGATGAAAAGCTGCTCCATCGTCATCTGACGGATTCCATACACATCAAGTTCCGGCAGAACACTTGTGATATAATTCAAAAGAATCCGGTTGCTTCCTATAATATAAAAGTCCTCCGGGCGGAAATCATCTTTATAATTATATAGAATATAGGAAATACGGTGCATCGCCACTGTCGTTTTTCCGGAACCGGCGACACCCTGCACAATGATGTTCGTTTTCGGTGAACGGCGGATAATGAGGTTCTGCTCTTTCTGGATCGTCGCAATGATCTCGCCCAAAACTGCCTTTTTATTTTTGGCAAGGTATTTTGTCAGCAGTTCATCGTTGGCGACCACATCCGAATCAAAGAAATCTTTTAACCGGTCATTTTCAATCTCGTAAGTGCGCTTGCGTTTCAGATCAATCTCAAATGTCCCCTCAGAGCTCACGGTATACTGGCATGTTCCCATCCTGCTCTCATAGTATACTGATGCAATCGGTGCCCGCCAGTCGAGCACGACCGGATCAGAGCTGCTGTCCGTGATGCCGACTCTTCCAATATAATAAGCCTCATCCGCTTTCGCCTTTGGATCCCTGAAATCAATGCGCCCAAAATACGGCTTCTTACGCGCCTTTTCATAGCGCACCAGTTCCCGTTCATCCTCCTTTAACCGCGCGGTTGCATTGTTCCAGAGTGCCAGTCCTTCCTTATCCTTTGCATCGTAGACTTCGAGGAGATCGGCAAGATCTTCATTGATCTTCCGGATATCTTCTTTCGCATGATCTAAATTATCCTGCGCAATCTCTATGATTTTACTGAGCTGATGCTCCTCGTCTTCCTTTGTCAGACCAGGGAATTTCTTAAACAGCTTTATGATCTCATCTAACGAATCCACCCTCGCTGCCAGCTTCCCACGCAATGCCTCATCCGGTTCGGTCTGATCCGGCACCATCACAACATTACAGCCTGCACCATAAGCACTGCATACACCGTTTGGGGAATCCTCAACTGCGATACATTCCTCCGGCAAAAGCGCAAGCTGTCTGCATGCATACTGATAGATATCCGGTGAAGGCTTTCCATGTTCCACCATCGTTGCACAGATGATCTTATCAAAATAATCATAAAGACCAAGCTGCTTTAAATACTGCTCCGTGCGCAACTGATCTGTCGCCGTCGCGATTGCGCGATGAATCCCCTGTGCCTTTAAATAATCAAGAAGTTCGATTGCACCTTTTTTGATCTCAATTCCATTTTTTTTCAAACACTCTCCCATGATCTGCTTGCGATAATTTCGTATCGCCGTATAATCCAGATCCGGATCACGAAACATTTCTTTTAAATGCTGTGGTGCATACGGCTGTCCGAGTGACCGCATGGTAAGTGCCTGCTCGTCCGTCATCTCATATCCAAAATGCGCTAATGCCTTTGGCCAGAACATGCGGTAATATTTTTCCGTATCGATCAATGTGCCGTCCATGTCAAAAATTACGGCTTTTATGTTTTTTGTATTCATGCTTTTCCTCTTCTATCCCGAACCATTACCTCAATTATACAACAACCGGCTGCATAAATCCCAGACAGAACTATTGTCGTGAATTAGAATATTTTAACACATTTATTTTCACACGACAACGCTATTTCGAATGGCTGATACATTCTGACGGATGGCAGAGCCAAAATCTTTTGAAAATGATTCTTTTCGCATACGAAACTGTCACAGAGGAAGCAAAAGACTATGCATCTTTATGACCTGCATACAAGACAAACTATATTTCAGACGTTCCATCGTGGCTCTTTTGCATACCCCATAAACAGATCAAAGATCGCACGGTAGCCTTCTTCCTTGATATGCATTCCCTCAATCGTATACTCTGCTTTGAGATTTCCATCCCGGTCTTTTAACGGATCATTGATATCTATATATTTTGCATGATGTCTTTCCGCAAGCTCCTGCACTGCCTTATTTGCCATCGCATTTTTCCCCGGTACCACTTCCTGATTCAATTTACTGTAACGTGCAATTTTTTCTTCTTTCGTCATGTTAATCCTCCTCGAATTCCATTTCCTTAATAAATGCTTCCACTTCTGCCGGCAAACGTTCCTCGCGCCATGCTAACAATATCTCGGTTGTAAGATCAGCGTCCGTAATGCCATAAACACTCATCGAGTCAGACACACGCATGGACTCTGGCAAAATTGCCACTCCAATCCCTTTTTCTGCAATTGTCAGCGCTGTTCTTGCATCCTCACATTCATAATAGATATCGCAGGTCAGTCCAACAGCCTCAAACGCTGAAATAATATAATTCCGATACCGGTGTGATAATATCAGATGTTCCTTTGACAATTCTCTCAAACTAATCTGTGATCCATCCTTTTTCCTGAATCCCTCTATTCCCTCATATCCATCTGCTGCCACGGCAGCCAGTTTTTCCCGAATCAGCCTCTTTGTCTTACAACCGTTCAGCGTGATCGGCGTACGCAGTGTTGTGATATCTATCATGTGCTTTTCTAATTGTTCTTTTAAATTGAATGTCGATCCCTCATGAATATCAAAATGAATCCCTGGATATTGTTTTGAAAACCTCTCAATATATTCTGACATCATCAGAACCGTAGATGGTGTAATACCAATATGTATCGTTGCAGACTGGCTTGCCTTGACCACCTCACGCTTTGTAACATCTAACATTTTTAAAATACTGCCAGACCTTGCATACAACACCTTTCCAGCTTCTGTCAATGTAATTTTCTTTGTTCCACGAAAAAAAAGCTGTACATTAAGTTCTTCTTCAAGCATTTTCATCTGATAACTGACCGGTGGCTGTGTCATTTTAAGAACTTTCGCAGCACCACTCACCGTTCCCTCTTCCACCACTGCACGAAAATATTCCAACTGTCTGATTTCCATGTTTCCCTCTTCTCCTGTTTTGTCAGTATATATAAATATTGTTTATGATATAAAATAAATATTTTTATATATTATAATTTATGCTATACTGGTTTTCAAGAATTAAATTTTTCACAAAAATGAGGATTACCATGAAACGCATTGATTTTGAAAACGGAACCGTAACTGAAAATATATTAAGCGCTGCCTCCCTATGCTTGCAGCCCAGATTTTAAGTCTGCTCTATAACATTGTAGACCGCATTTATATTGGTCGTATCCCGAATATCGGGACCACAGCGCTTGGTGCTGTCGGACTTTGTTTTCCGCTTATTATGATCATCACGGCATGCAGCAATCTGTTCGGGAGCGGCGGCGCACCGCTTTTTTCGATCAACCGTGGGAAATGTGATAAAGAACAGGCAAACAGGATCTTAAATACCTCTTTTTCCATGGTATGTGCCAGTGCACTCCTCCTGATGGGAACCGGTCTTCTCTTTGCAAAACCGCTTCTCATTCTTTTTGGTGCCTCAAAAAATGCTCTGACTTTTGCCAGACCTTATATGATGCTGTATCTGCTCGGTACACTTCCATCCATGATTGCTACCGGCATGAACCCTTTTATCAATGCACAGGGGTATTCCACAACCGGGATGTTTTCCGTGGCAATCGGTGCAATCGCAAACATTCTCCTGGATCCGCTCTTTATTTTTACCTTCCATCTGGGCGTAAACGGTGCAGCGGCCGCCACTGTATTGTCACAGATTTTATCTGCACTGTTTGTGTTTCATTTTCTGCGCCGCAAAGCGGAGATCAAAGTCCGCCTGCTTCGAAAAAATGAACTTTCCTCCTGCATTCCTCTCGCGAAAAGTATCATCAGCCTCGGTACATCCGGTTTTATCATGCAGCTCACCAACAGTCTCGTCTCCATCTGCTGCAATCATGTACTCTCCGTCACCGGTGGCGATGTGTACGTCTCTGTCATGACAATTGTCTCAAGTGTCCGCCAGATGGTGGAAACTCCGATCTATGCGATCACGGAAGGTTCCTCCCCAATCATAAGCTACAACTATGGTGCCCTCCGCCCCACGCGCGTCAAAAAAGCCGGCATCACGATGGCTCTTATGGCGCTCGTCTATACCGGCCTCATGTGGAGCGTGATCATTCTCGCCCCGGAATATTTAATTAGTGTTTTCAGTTCGGATACAGCACTGTCAGCAGATGCCGTTCCCGCATTAAAACTGTATTTTGCTGCATTTATCTTTATGGATCTGCAGTATATCGGTCAGACTGTTTTCAAATCTTTAAACAAACGGAAACAGGCGATCTTCTTTTCCCTGCTGCGCAAGGTGTTTATCGTTGTACCGCTGACCTATCTTCTGCCATACACTTTCCACATGGGAACGGACGGCGTATTTCTTGCAGAACCCGTATCAAATGTGATCGGTGGCAGTCTGTGTTTTATCACAATGCTGTTTACGGTTCTGCCGGAGCTGAACCGGATGGGAAATCAGTAAAATATGCTTTCAGCTCCGCCACGATCATCTCCTGGCTCTCCCTCGTGTGGATCAGGGCATAATAATGTCCGCCGCCAAATTTTGACCGTCTTTCCTCTTCGCATATTCCGCTGCAATGCCTTTTTCGGTCACACGTCTGATGCGGGTTTCGTCCTGTTCCTCTTCCTTCAAATAGCCTTTTTGTACGAGCAGATCATTGACAAAAGCAGCCGTCAGCTTTTTGCGGTCTTTTTCCTCACAGAGCGCATTGATCCGGTCGGTCAGTTCCGATACCATGCAGGCGTCAGAAAACGTTACCTGATCTAATTTTTCCGGTGCAATATAAAACGGCTGTTTCTTTTTTCCCGCCGGGGGCTTCGACACAATTTCTACTACCGCAGCTCCTTCTGTCTTTCCTGTCGTCATATTTCCGGATTCATGTGTCTGCAAAAACATCCGGATGATCTCTGCAAAACTCTCCCCGTAGCTTGCAATCTTCTGTGCACCCATTCCGTATACATCCGCCATCTGTGTTTTATCTGCCGGACATCTGGCACACATATCTTTCAACGTCTTATCAGAACAGATGATAAACGGCGGCACACCCTGTTTTGCAGCAAGTTCTGACCGGCATTTGCGCAGTTTCTCAAACAGCTCCTGCCCTTCTTCCGTTAAATCTGCAAGTTCTGCTGTCTTTTTCTTTGCACGTCCGGTCTCGATATAATTTTCCTCCGCCTCGTCCTCTGTCACAACACAGTTACTGCATTTTTCACAGATGCACGGACTGTGATCCCCAAAATAGTTCAGGATATACTGGCGCAGACACTCATCTGTCTCACAGTAGTGAATCATCTGATTCAGCTTCCGCTGTTCATTTGCCCGGACTGCCGGATCTCCTGCCGTATAACCGCCCTCTGTCGCCTTATAGTCAAGCAGCCGTTTGTTGATCATGATATCCTGTTTGGAAAAGAAAAGCACACACTCCGCTTCCTCCCCGTCGCGCCCGGCTCTTCCCGCTCCTGGTAATAATATTCAAGGCTTTGCGGCATATTATAATGGAGAACATAACGCACATTGGATTTGTCGATCCCCATTCCAAATGCGTTGGTTGCAACCATCACACGGATCCTGTCATAGGTAAAATCATCCTGACTCTCTTTCCGTTCTTCCAAAGAAAGCCCCGCATGGTACCGCCCTGCCAGAATGCCGTGCTGCAATAAAAGTTCACAGACACTGTCCACATTCTTTTTTGTCGCACAGTAGATGATCCCGCTCTCATCCTCATGCCTTTTGACATAATTTAAAATGCTGTTGTCCGTCTCTTTTCCACCTTTTCGCTTTACGACACGGAAGAAAAGATTCGGCCGGTCAAACCCGGTCACGACAGTCACCGGATTCTGCAGGTGCAGACTTCCCGTGATATCCTGTTTGACACGCTCGGTCGCTGTCGCCGTAAATGCGCTGACCACAGGACGTCTCGGCAGTCTTGCAAGAAAATCTGCAATCTCTAAATAGCTTGGCCTGAAATCCTGTCCCCACTGGGAAATACAGTGTGCCTCATCCACTGTCACCATCGAAATGTCTGCCCGGCATGCAAAATCTAAAAAACGCATGGTATTTAACCGCTCCGGCGCGACGTAGATGATCTTGTACTGTCCCTGTGCCGCATACAAAAGCGCCGCCCGGATCTGATTTTCCGTCAGTGAGCTGTTGATATATGCCGCATGTACGCCTGCCTGGTTCAGTGCTTTGATCTGGTCAGACATTAGTGAGATAAGCGGTGAGATCACGATCGTGATACCGGGCAGCATCAGTGCCGGAACCTGATAACAGAGTGATTTTCCGGCGCCGGTCGGCATGATGCCGAGGACGTCGCTGCCATTTAAGATGCCTTCCATCAAGTCCTGCTGACCGGGGCGGAGGATGTCGTATCCAAAATAGTGTTTGAGTGTCTGATATAAATTCAAAATTTGTTTCTCCTTTTTACATTGCAATCCAGCCAAATGCATTTGCCACGGAACTGATCAGTATGATCAGTGCAAAGACCGGGCACAGATATTTGATCATCACAATAAAAATCTTTTTCCTGCGGAATGTGCTCTCTCCGTGCATGATCTCCTCTTCCATCCGCTTCATTCCGACGATTCTCGATACAAACAGGCTTGTGAGCATTGCCGCAATCGGCATCATCACAGAGTTCGTCAGAAAATCAAAGAAATCCAAAAACTGCATGCCGATAATTTTAATGCCTACTAACGGTCCATATCCCAGTGAAGATAAACTTCCAAGCGCGATCATGATCACTCCGACTAAAACCGTTGCTCTTCTTCTGCTCCATCCCAGCTCATCCTCAAAGGTAGAAACCGCGCTCTCAGTCAATGCGATAGAACTTGTTACTGCTGCAAACAGTACTAGCAGGAAAAATAAGATTCCAACTACTGTCCCAAATCCCATATTCTCAAACACTTTTGGAATCGTAATAAACATCAATGCCGGTCCCGCCTGCAGAGTATCCGGGTCGCCGCCCGAAAATGAGAACACCGCCGGAATGATCATCAGTCCCGCCATAATAGCAATCGCCGTGTCAAACACTTCCACATTTCTTGTGGAATCTTCCAGTGATGTTTCTTTTTCATATAGGATCCAAAGGTAATGAGGATTCCCATTGCAATCGACAGCGAATAAAACATCTGTCCCATCGCCGCTACCACCGTCATCCAGGAAAAGTTTTTCACATTTGGCACAAGAAAATATTTTACTCCCTCCATGGCGCCCGGTCTTGTCACGGAATACACCGCAATCAGGACGGATAACACGATCAGTATCGGCATCATAAATTTCGATACACGTTCGATTCCGTTTCGCACCCCTGCGTAAATGATCGTCAGAGTGAACAGACAGAACAGGATAAAACAGAGTTCCGTGGATACTCCATCTGAGATAAACTCCGAAAAATATCCGTCTGCCGCCAGCATTTTTCCATTTCCCCTGATATACTCGATCAGGTATTTGATCACCCAGCCGCCGATCACGGAATAATACGGCACGATCAATACCGGGATGATCGCATTGATCCATCCACCGGCTGACAGCCATCCGGCTTTTCCAAATGCCTGAAACGCTCCCACCGGACTTTTCCTTGTCATGCGTCCAAGTGCCGACTCAGCCATGATCATCGTATATCCAAACGTCAGTGCCAGTAAAATATAGATCAGAAGAAAAATCCCTCCACCGTATTTTGCCGCCAGATATGGAAATCTCCAGATATTTCCAAGTCCTACGGACGCACCTGCGGCGGACAGTACATAACCCAGTTTCCCGGAAAAAGAACTTCTTTTGTTGTCGTGTGTGTGTAAATTGCTCATATCTTTTTGTTCACGGTTTGTGAAACAGTCTCCCTTCATTTTTTGTTTTCTTCTCTATTACCGCACCAGCCGGAATGTCTTTTCCACCATGAAAAACATTAACACAATGAAAATCAGCACATAGACCGGCAGCAGTGTGATGGAAATATGATTTGCGATCAGTCCAAAAACCGGCGGCATAAATGTAGAGCCGACATAAGCACTCGCCATCTGGATACCGATGATTGCCTGGGAATTTTTCTCTCCAAAATTTGCCGGTGTTGCGTGAATGATCGATGGGTAGACCGGTGCACATCCAATCCCCATCACGACAAGTCCTGCCAGAGCTGCCGTGTCAGACGGAATCGGCAGAAGTACTGCAGCACAGCCAGCCAGTAAAATAGTTGTGCCAAGCCTGATCATCTTATGATCACCTAATTTTTCCGTCACAAATCCTGCCAAAAATCTTCCGAGCGTGATACCGCTGCAGAACAATGCCGCATATGCCGCCGCACGCTCCGCAGAGATACCTTTTGCACCGACCAGATAACTGCTTGACCAGAGGATCAGTGTAGATTCCAATGCACAGTAAGAGAAAAATCCAAGCAAGAGCGTGGTACGCCTTTGATCTTCACTGCACCGCGTATTCCAATCACCTCGTGCTGCTCTTCCTGCTGTTCTGCCGTTTTGTTGACTTTCCAGACCGGAAGTGTCACAAACAGAATCATTGTGATCCCCATCTGAAGAAAAGATACCATGCGGTAACCGTTCTGCCAGGATGAGGTGGTCAGTGCATAGCTCATTATGTACGGCTGATGATTGTTCCCACGCCCCAGAAACAATGCAGCCAGCTCATATGTTTTGATGAATAATGCAATGCAACATAGTTATTGAGTGCCACATCGATAGCTCCTGCGCCAAGTCCATACGGAATCGCCCACAGGCACAACATGTAAAATGCGCTCGACGTCGAAAAACCAAACAAGGCAGCTGCCGTTAACAGGACACTGCATACCGTAACGATCTGTGTTCCAAATTTCTTTGTCAGGCGTTCCGACATTAAACTTGAACAGATCGTCCCTGCAGAGATGATCATTGTGACCAGTCCCGCATAGGACAGCGGCACCGAAAATGCCTCATGCATGATCGGCCATGCCGAACCAAGCAGAGAGTCCGGTAAGCCAAGACTTATAAATGCCATGTAAATTAACAGTAATAATAGTGTGTACATTTTTTGCTCCTTTATTTATCCAATTCGCCGTTTGCCACTTATACAAGTATCTTGACTCGCTTCGCCCGGCAGTCTTATTATATCTTGAAGCAATGCTTCATGATCATGATCTGCACGAGCTTCGCCCGGCAGTCTTATTATATCTTGAACGCCATCAAAAATCCACGCAATATTATAGAATATTATCCCATAACATGGTAAAATAAAGTAAAAATATTATTTGTGGAGATCTGATCATAGATGAACTTAAGACAAAATAAAGAAAAAACGCACAGCAAATGTTGACAGGCGTAATTTTGACATTATTTATCATGCTCCTGCTTTGTACCATATTTACAAATCAGGATGCAGCCTCTGTAAGCAAACTCAAAGCACGTCAGCCTGACAAAATACAATACCTGGATGATGGAATGGTACTGCTTAGTTTTAACATTAACCGCAATGAAAACAGCAGAGGCTCACTTGTATTTTTTACCTCACATCAGCATGTGACCGTTTTTACTAAAAACAACGTAATATACAATTTGGATGATTCCGGTGGAATATGGGGGCATACAACAGGAAATGTCTGGAATTTTGTAAAACTGCCGGCATATACAGAAACAGTCATAGTCAGGCTGAAACCCTGTTATCCGGAAACAGCCGGTCAAATTGAACAATATTATATAGGAACCGGAAATGAAATCTATACAGGCATATTGCGTCAGTCTATGCCCACTTTTATAGCGAGTGTATTTATTCTGTTGGCCGGTTTTTTTATCACGTGTTACTGGGTGTTTATTCACAACAGCAGCCATATAGACGGAACTCTTTTTTATCTGGGGATATTCTCCATATTGCTTGGACTCTGGGCCACCAATGAGACAGATGTTTGTTCTCTGATGCTCCTAAACAGAAGATCATCTGCTTTTGCTGCTTTTATGTTTCTGATGATAATGCCTATCCCATTTTTGATGTTTGTAAAGAGCTTCCTTGAGATCAATGATGATAAATCTGGAAGATCTTCTGCAATCTGTGTATGCTTCAGACAGTTGTCTGCAGCTTGCTGCACTTTACCGGATTCTATGAGTTTCGAAGAAGCGTCTGGATCACTCACCTTTCCATTTGTATAGTGCTGATTTATCTGATCACAGTTATCATATATAAAATTATAAAAAAACAGGCTGATCAGAGACTGAAAGTCTGCATGGCAGCTCTTGCCTTCGTCGTCATTGCAACTATTGTGGATATTGCCAGTTATTACAAAACAAGAAATAATTCCGGAATTTGGGGAAGATTATCTTTCCTTGTATTTATTATAATCCTCGGTTTAGAGTCCGCAAGACAGGCTGTCGCCAGTTTGAAAAAAGGGCGCAGGATAGAGGAACTCGAACAATTTGCACTGAATGATTCCATGACAGGATTTTACAACAGAAATGCCTATGACTACTTTATATATAATGAAAAGAATATTAAAAATTATATGGTGGTAACGTTTGATCTTAACAATCTCAAGATGTGCAACGACAACTACGGTCACAGTTCGGGGGATGCCTATATCATTCATTCTGCACATATCATAGAAACCACTTTTGATCGGTTTGGCAAATGTTACCGTATCGGAGGCGACGAATTCTGCTGCCTCATCCCGGATGCGGCAGAATTCAGATAGAACGTTTTATCCAAAAGATGCAGCAGGATATTGCGATACTCAATAATAAAAATATCATTCCAACCGAAGTTGGAATCGCATGCGGATATGCGTTAGCCACACCGGATGATGCGACATAGAAAAAGTGCGTGAACGTGCAGATGAGATGATGTACCATAACAAGAAAGTGTTAAAGGGACTTATTTAAAAAAGATCCAGCATATTATCCAGATATATCTCCTCTCTGACCTGCAGCTGATACTCAGGTTTTGTCATATAATAGAGCAGAAACTCCAGAATCAGGGCGCTGCCAAGTCCCCTGCCTTCGATTTTAAAATTGGAAAATCCCATCGGCAGATAGCTGTTTTTCATATCATCCACTCCAATAAACCCGGGATTTTCCATTGCCTTCGAAAAACGATAGCCATTCCCTGCATCCGGAGCTGCACAGCGGTGATCCGAACCATTTTCTCCAAGGTTTTTGCGGCTGACAGCTTCATAACAGATTTTCCCTGTCCCCGCAGCCAAACCAGCAGCATTCATTACATTAAGAATTCCACTTTGTCTTCCTGTGCCCTGTCAATGTACTTAATTTATCAAAAACCTTATTCAACCGGAAATCCGGTACGACATAAAGAAACTCTTCCCTGTTTACTTCCCTTACGAACTGCTCAAAATCCGTCAGAACCTTGGTGGTGGATGAAACAAAATAAAATCCCGGATAATTTTTTCTCAGATATTCCAGCAACAGATCCGAATAGAGAATGACACCATTTCTGACACCCTCACTTTTCTCAAATAAAGTGCAGAGATGATTGCATTTCTTATCCCAAAGATGTTCCTGCCCAAGCAGGGAATTGCTGAATGTAAGCCGCGCTGAGATTCCGTATTCCTGCATCAACGCAAAAATCTCCTGTGGGTCGTGATCCCCGAACGAAGTACGGCCTCCACCCCAGATACAATCTGACGGGGCACCATAGACAGAGCCTATCTCACACCAGTCGTAAAAGTATTCTCTGTGTTCCCGGAATAATGGCAGAAACACACGATATAATTCATAAAACTCAAACAAACCCGGAAGATGGTAGTATGCTGTGTTCTTTTTTAATTGATTCATGTCTGTATTCTCACCCCTATTAAATACTAGCTATACATGCTGTAAATCTTATCATTCATACAGCATTTCAATCAGCACTGAAAAATTCTAGCATCATGACCGTTGACTGGCTCGTCTGGTTTTGCTTTATCACCTAATATTCCTTTTTCTTGAAAATACCTACAGTCAAAGGAAAGGACACGATAAATAACAATATAGAACAACCAATTAAAATAAACGGCCCGAACAACGGTATATTAAAAAGCATTGTGGCAATACCCAATGCACAAATCAAAGATATGATAAGAAACACAATGGTTTTATCTTCCCCCGCTAAATAAACCATAGGAATAAATATTGCTCCCATTGTAAGACTTATACTAATTCCTATTACAGGTACACCTGAGATACCCTCAAATTGTTCAAAAGTAATTCCATGTAACAGATAGGATAGGGCTATTATAATGCCAACGAAAAGCACTCCTATCATAATCCATAATAATTGATTTATATATAAACTTTTTACAATATCAATCCGCTTTACTGGCAAAGTAAGTTTATATTTTCCCCATTTTGAGGAAAATTCATTTCCAATAACGGTAGCTGCATTTACTGCTAATCCGACAATTCCAATAATTATGAAATACATTTGCCATGTCTGGTCTGGAATAATGATAACGGCAATCCCCATTGCAAACATAAAAAGCAAAAAAATTTTTGCATTTGTCCATACAGCAAGAAAATTGCTTTTAAAAAGACCTTTCATACATGATCCCCCCTTACTAAAAGCAAAAAAATTTCATCAACAGAAACGTGGTCTATCACGATTTCTTTGTACTTTCTCTGCATTGCTTTACAATCTGAAACCAGAACATCAATTTGAAAATCACGTTTCCGATAAACAATAATATCTGCCGGATCTAATGCAAGGAATTGATTTTCCTTGCAGCGCATAACCGCATAATTATAAACCAAATCATTTTTCGATACGGTCATAATCAGTTTTCCGTTATGAATGAATGTAATATAGTCTGCCACTTTTTCTAAATCACTTGTAATATGGGAAGAAAGTAAAATAGAGTGGTCTTCTTCCTGTACGAAATCAAGGAATGTATCTAACATCTCGTCGCGTACAACAGGGTCAAGTCCGCCAGTAGCTTCATCCAGAATTAACAGTTGTGGATGGTGCGATAAAGCAACCGCAATCGCTAATTTCATTGTCATCCCTCTGGAATATTGCTTAATTTTTTGATTTGCAGGTAATTTGTATTCTTTTAAAAATTTCTGAAACAAAATATTGTCCCATTGCTTATAAAATCCCGACATAACTTTCGCTAATTGTGCTGCTGTCCAATAAGCTGGAAAATTATCTCCGTCATAAACAACACCTATTCTTTCCCGCATATTTGTATCTGCGTCTGTCATTTCTTTTCCAAACAACTTTACCATTCCGCTGTCTTTGGCGATTGTATTTAGAATACAGCCAATCGTTGTAGTTTTTCCGGCTCCGTTTTCCCCGACAAAACCCAAAATAGAACCATACGGCAGAGAAAAAGTCACATTTTCTAACGCAAAATTTGACTTAGAAAATGTTTTGGAAACCTGTTGTAATTCTAAAATATTTTCCATGCTCATTCGTCCTCCTGATAGAATAAAGCCAACAACTCCGTCAATTTTTCAAGGGAAATATTACTTGTCCGTCCAATCTCTGCGGCGGCTTGTAAATGTTCCTCTGCAATACGTTGTTGTTCTTCTTGATAAAATTCTTTGTTTTGTGCCGATACAAAACTCCCCCTGCCGACAGTTGTTTCAATAAAACCGTCCCTTTGCAGATCCTCATATGCTTTTTGGACGGTAATCACACTAACATGAATAGATTTTGCCAGTGAACGCATTGAGGGAATAGCGTCTCCGGCTTGCAGTTCTCCACTCATTATCATTGCTTTTATCTGCGATGTGATTTGCTCATATATCGGCTTGTTGGCGTTATTACTGATAATGATTTCCATAACTCACCGCCTTCGTTTTTTTGATTGTACTTAATGTACAGTTACATTATAGCATCTATAAACTCATAGTCAACCCTCAAAATAAAATTGCCAGATACAGTTATCAAAAATAGCTGTATCTGACACTCAGAATAGGGGGCTGCTGTCTGTCAAGCTCTGTGTGTTACTTTACCGCACATGAGCATTGTAGCACCGGTTCTCTCCGCAGATATAAATAAACGCGATGTATATCTTCCTGCAGGAAAATGGGTAAACATAACAGACGCACCGATCGAACATATTCCAGTGTTTGAACGGATATAGATATAAACAAGGACAAAGTTCATCCAAGAACTTTTGGTCCAATTATTTCATACTCACTCCTCCTCAAATTCCGCAAGTTCGGTCTCCGTCTCAAGCATCCGCTCTAACAGACTCTCCTGGTTCTTTTCCTCTGCGTCAAGTGCATTCTGCAGTTCCATCAGCTTCGGATAGTCACTGGCAAGCTCCGGATCCATGAACTGCATTTTTATTTCAGCGAGTTTTTCTTCGCTCTCCTCTAACATTTTTTCATATTTTTCTAACTGGTGCTGCAGTCTTGAACGGATTTTGCCCGGATTGTAATAAGTTTTTTGTCAAACACATCCGTTAAAGTAGGAACATCTGCGTCTGTTTTATGCCACTCTGATGCTGATTGTGTTTCTCATTCCCCACAGAATTTTGTGTATCATTTCCTGACACATACCTCGCACTCTGTGACATTCCTCGCCCTTTTCCGGAAATCTCCATCTCTTTTTGTTTTTCTGCAAGATACTCCTCATAGCTCATGGCATATTGTTTCACACCACTCTCGGAAAACTCCAAAATCCCGGTTGCGATCCTGCTGATAAAATAACGGTCATGTGAGACGAAAAGTACTGTTCCCTCGTACTCTCTTAACATCTGTTCTAACGCCTCTTTTCCAACAATATCCATATGGTTCGTCGGCTCATCTAAGATCAAAAGATTCGGTTTGGTCTGCAGCATTTTACAGAGTGCGAGACGGACTTTTTCTCCGCCGGAAAGCTGTCCCATCTTCTTTTCTACATCTTCTCCGGAAAATAAAAATCCCCCCAGTGCACTGCGGACTTCCTCCCTCATATAGGAAGGATATTCCTCCCAGAAATTTTCAAGCACGGTCTGATCTTCCCGGAAATGCTCCTGCACTGCTTTCTGCTGGTCAAAATAACTCCATTCTACATTTTGTCCAAATGAAAATTCACCACCTAACGCAGGCAGTTCGCCGACTAAGGTTTTCAAAAGTATGGATTTTCCTTTACCGTTCTCCCCAATGATTGCAAGTCTGTCTTTCTTTTGAAGCAGAAATGAGACTTTACTTAAGACGGTATCGTAACCGATCTCAAGATTTTTGGCATGAATCACATTCGTGTAGCTTTCCATGCGCGGTACATATCTCGCATGAAATGCTTTCGTATCAAAATGTCTCGGCTTTTCGATTTTTACCATGTGTTCGATCGCCATGCGCTTTGAACGTGTCGCCGCCACTTTCGTCGGCGTATTTTTCCATTTTTCGATCCAGTCCGTCAGACGTTTGATCTCCTTTTGCTGCTCCTCATAGTCTTTTTCCTGTTTGATCAGTGCCTCTTCTTTTTGCTTCATAAATGCCGTGTAATTGCCGGCATAACGCTTGATCTCATGATATTCGATCTCGTAGGTCACATCGATCACTTTGTCTAAAAACATACGGTCATGTGAAACAATGATGACCGCCTTATCATAAGTCTTTAAATATCCTTCTAACCACTCGATTGTCGGAAGATCCAGATGGTTGGTCGGCTCATCGAGCAGCATGATATCCAGACGTTTTAACAGCAGTTTGATAAATGCCACTTTCGTCTGCTGTCCACCGGAAAAACTTCCGATCGGGCGTTCAGATCTTCTAACGCAAACCCGAACCGCTGAAACATAGTCTCCATATCCTGCTGCCACGAATATCCCCGCATTGCCTCCATACGGCTTTGTAAGTTGTCATATTCGCGCAAAAGCTGTTTGTCCGCGGAAGTTTTCATCTCATTTTCAAGTTCCCGCATCCGCTTTTCACACGCAAACACCGGCTCAAATACTTTCTTGATTTCCTCTTCCACGGTCACATCTTTTTCCGTAAAATTAACCTGACGCAGGAAACCAATCTCCTGTTTCCTGCCATCGTAATACCACATTCTTCATCGCTGTCTAAATTATTCATCGAAATATCGCCCGCGATCAGACGCAGCAGCGTGGTCTTTCCACAGCCGTTTCGTCCTACAATGGCGATTTTTTCTTTATCATGCACCTCAAAATTGACATCACGTAAAATCACATCTCCGCCAAACTGCACGAGGGCATGACTGATCTTATATCTCATATTTATCTCCATTCCTGCGTAAAATCTTACTTTTACACTAACTCCTCTATCTTTGATAGACTACCTACCTTCTAACACCAGCCGAAGTAATTCATTTGCCCAGTACTCCGTCAATTCAAAGTGAAACACATCTATATATTTTGTTTTCGGATCCATGCCTTTTTCTTTTAAAAAATCCTGCAAGAAACTTTCTATGTTGTAATTCTTATGACTCATAATACTCTTTCTCTCCCCCGGTTTTCATTCATTTTAATATATTCGCTTTCAAACAGAGAACTTTCCCCTTTTCAAATCTCTATGTCAGCCATAAATTACTCGTCTAATTTATACACAGCAACGATCTCGTCACCACAGTATTCTCCATTTTCCACAAACCCATATTTCTTGTATGTCTTTCTTCCATGCTCGTTTTCCGGTTCATAGGAAAGCCAGATATACTCTGCTTCTCCCGCTTTCTTACCTTTTGCAAATGCCACAACCTGATCTAAAATCTGCTTTGCATATCCTCTGTGCTGATATTTAACATCAATCATCAGACGCCACAGGCAGTAGTTATTCTCTGCTATTTCAGGATCATCTTCATCGCCGGTCTTCCCATAGCCCAGCATCACAAAACCAATCAAAAGACCATCATCATACATACATCCCAGACATTTTTTGTTGTAATTTCTTCAAAACGAATCATATTAACCCCCTTTCTTGCGTGTGAAAAAATGTATTTTCACACAAATCTCCATTCTTTTCCCTCACAGCAGCCGAAATACCTGCTCCGCCGTGGCTGCTATATTTTCCATTGCATTTTCTTTTTTCATTGCTTCTTCTAATGTTGTCACGCCTCTTACGATCGGGAAAAATGCGTCAATCCCTGCCTGATTACAGACGGAAGCTTCCGGTGCAACACTCCCTGCAAATGCAATGACTTTCGCATTATATTTTTTTGCCAGCGCAGCAACACCAACCGGTGCTTTCCCCATGACCGTCTGTGCATCCAGACGTCCCTCTCCGGTCACCACAACATCTGCATTTTTCATTTTTTCTTCCAGACCGGTTGCATGCAAAATCAGTTCCACCCCCGGTATCAGTTCTCCCGCAAGATACGAAAGGAACGCGTATCCGAGTCCTCCCGCTGCACCGGCGCCTCGCAGTCCGCAAAGTCACATCCAAGACTTTCTTTGGTCACATCCGCATAATGTCTCATTGCTTCATCGATCTGATCTTTCTGCTCTTCCGTCACACCTTTTTGTGACCCAAATATGTAAGTTGCACCCTGTTTGCCGCAAAGCGGATTTTTCACATCACAGGCAATCTGAAATTTTGCACCGGAAAGCAGCGGATTTTTATTTTCAGTCCGGATCACCTCAATCTTTGCAAGCGCAGCCGCGCCCTCTCCCACATCATTTCCATCTTCATCAAAAAATTCAAATCCAAGCGCCTTTAACATTCCGATGCCGCCATCGTTGGTTGCACTTCCACCAATTCCAATCATGAAATTTTTACAGCCGCGTTTCAGGGCATCTGCAATCATCTCCCCCACTCCATAGGTAGATGCACGCAATGGATCTTTCTTTGTCACAAGCGTGATTCCTGCGGCAGATGCCATTTCCATGACAGCCGTTTTTGTCTCTTCTAAAAAACCGTAATAACACGACACTTTTTCTCCAAGCGGTCCTGCCACGGTAACCGGTATTTTTTCTGCTCCCAAACCTTCGATCAGTGCATCCACGGTTCCTTCACCGCCATCTGCGAGTGGACTTACCACTACTTCTGCATCCGGTTTTGCTGCCAGAATTCCTTTCTTTACAGCATTTCCAGCCTCCATGGACGTCATGCTTCCCTTAAATGAATCGATTGCTGCTACTACTTTCATATAAATCACCATTCTTGCGTGTGAAAAATCTTATTTTTCACACTTCCATCTTTCTCTAAGAAGTTAGTTTGTTACTGTTCGCACTTCATCCCAAGCTGCCAGAATGCCACCGCACTTGCAGCCGCCACGTTCAGTGAATCCACACCATGTGTCATCGGAATTTTCACCGTATAGTCACAGTCTGCGATCGTGTGATCTGCCAGCCGTCACCTTCCGTTCCGAGAACGATTGCTAACTTTTCCTCCGACATCATTTTTTCATCATCTATACTCACGGAGTCATCCGAAGTGCCATTGCCGCCGTTTTATATCCCAGCTTATGCAGCACATCCATCGCACCGTCCGGCCAGCATGCATTTTTATCAAAATATGTCCACGGTATCTGGAATACTGTTCCCATGCTGACACGGCTTGCTCTCCGGTACAGCGGATCTGCACAGGCTGGTGTCAAAAGAACTGCATCCATTCCAAGTGCCGCCGCAGAACGGAAAATTGCTCCGACATTTGTTGGATTTACCACATTTTCCAAAATTGCAACACGCCTTGCATTCTTGCAAAGCTGCTCCACCGAAGACAGTGCCGGACGGTACATGGCACAGAGCATGCCGCGTGTCAGCTGATAACCTGTGATTTTTGCAAGTACTTCAACTTCTGCCACATAAACCGGGATTACATGCTCATCCTCCCTATAAACCAAAGACTTCTGTGTAAGATCTCGGCTTTGTAACTTTTCGCAGCGCGCAAGGATTTCTTTTGCCTGTGTCTCCACGTGTTTTTTTCCATCAAAAATGACATCGGCACACAGCCGGCATCTAAGGCACGCTCGATCACCTTCGGACTTTCCGCAATGAAAATCCCCGGCTTCGGCTCAAAATAGTGAAAAAGCTGTGCTTCATTTAAATTGTAATAAATCTGCAGCTCCGGGGCATCCAGATCTTTGATTTCTATAATATTTATCATTGTGTTCCTCTTTTCTCTCCTGTATCAGCGATTGAGCATATGGCAGATAAATTCATTGATTATACCATGTGCAAAATGGCATATGATCAAATTTCAAGCCGGAAAAGAATTCTTCCCTCCTCAAGCTCTCCCCAACAATTTACCGGCGGCTCCTTCGTTTCTTTAAATCCACAATCCGAATGCATTTTTATTGATGATAAATTACTTTTTCCTATAATGCAATCTATCTTTTTTGCGCCTGTGCCTTTCAAAAACTCCGTTACATGACGTATCAGTTTTTTACCATATCCTCTGTTTCTCTGCCCCGGTCTCGTCTCAACTGCCTCAAAAAACCATTTCCCCGGCTCTGACTCAACTGCCCTGAGTCCGCATACCCACTGTTTTTCTACAATTTCAACAAAAACCATCTGCTTTGGATTTTCGATAAACTCCTTTAAAAACGCCGCATATGATGCCTCCATTTCATCACGATTTTTAAATTCCCCCTCCATATCCGCCATGGATTCTGCATATAATAAAAACATTTTTTTTATTACCTGTTCATTTACATTTTCAATCCGTTCTAACATTTTTTATCCTCCTCTTCTGATCGCCAGATTACAAAAACGGTCGGATCACAGCTTTACAGTTCCACGACACGCGTTGAAGCTGTTCGGATTTCTCCGTCTGTCACAAGCAATTTTACATAACTGCTGCCTGACTGCGGTGTATTGATCTGCTGCACATTTTTCCTCTCATAACCTGCCTGTCCGATATTTACCTGCTGCAGAATCGTCTTGATCAGCGTCGATTTTCCACATCCGTTTTCTCCATGTAAAAAGACACGCTCCCCCTGCACCAGTTCAAAGGTCAGATTATTCAATACATCCTCACCTGCACTTTCATACCGCACCGAAAGTTCCCTGCAGGAAATCAGACGTTCCTTATGATAGGAAAGCGGCATAATTTTTAAACTGACAGGCTGTTCAATATCCTGCAAAAGCCCCTCTTTCTCCTGTATTTTCCTCTCCATTCGGCGTTCATACTGTGTCACACGGCTCTGCATCTTTTTTGTCTTGGCACCGATATATGCTCTCGTTGCACCCGAGCGGTCATGCTCTTTGACCGGATCATAGCCTATTTTCGTCGCTTCGTTTTTATCCGCCCACTTTCGGCTTCTTGCCGCCGCCTGTTTTAAAGATGCGATTTCTTTCAAATGTTTTTCATTTTCCTCCATCGCAAAATGATCCATCCGCGTCTTGTTTTCCCACCAGCTTGAAAAATTGCCGCTCTGTACCTCGATCGTCTTTCGATTTAAAACCAGTACATGATCAATGCAGGCATCTAAAATATCTCTGTCATGCGATACCAGGATAAACCCTTTTTTCCCGCGCAGATTTAAAAAAGTCGTTTTTCCTTTTCCATTTCTCCCGATCAGACCTAACTTCCAGTCCGTATCAATCCCAAAAGATACGTTTTCAAAAACCGTATCAAAACTTCCCTCATAACCATATGTGAGATCTGTTACCTGAATCTGTGACATAAAAATCTCCATTCTTGCGCTGCTTTCAAGCGCATCTCAAGTTTGTGCGTAAGCACAAATCTTGCGTGTGAAAAATGTATTTTTCACACTAGCCTCATTGTTTTGCGAAGGAAAATGCAAGCCCACTGGCGAGCAGAGGATTTTCCTCCTAGAACAAAGAATCGCTTGCGACTCTTTCGCGCTCGAGCGGTGCTGTTTACAGCTAACTTCTACTCCGCGAGATGCGCATCCCGCCCGGAGGGCTTTTTAATTCATAGGACGTAATTTCCTATGAATTAAAAATCCCATGCTGCCATGGGATTTTTCTTACACCTCACATATTTTATGATCACATCTGGCAGACAATAGATTGCACATTGTAAGATAAAATCGATTGTCCCGGACAACAAAATGTCCGTTTCCGCCATTTTTTAACACAAAAAAGAGAGGATACAAGAATCAAATCCACTTTTGGCAACATGATATGTAGTACTGCACCTCTGCAATACTGCTGTAACTTCAGATTTACACAACATATCATGCACTTTATTCCTTATACCGGTGCAATATATGCCATGTATCATCCCGAATCAGCAGACAAACGTATGCCATATATGACACACATTCTCTTGCTGACTCTGTTTTCTTTCATGTTTCAAAAGTAAATTATCTCCGCATTGGTTCCTCTCCTTTAAATTTCTATTGCAATAGTAGCACAATGCCATTTTTAATGCAACCAAAAATTTTTACGAAAAATCTTTCGTTACCGGTCACACAATAAATATGCACAGCAGCAATCTCTACTCCACATTTTTGAGTGCCTGATCCATCGGGATCTTTTTGATACGCATAAAGTCCAGTATCATTACAAACAGATATCCGATCAGCACAAATGCAAACATTTTCACATATCCGGCTGGCTGGATCACAAATGCAAACCATCCACTGTAACTAAACAAGATCGCCTTCCATGCCAGATTCATAACAAACGCTCCAAGTACAACACTGACCGCATCTTCGATCACAACCACGATCGTTGTGGAAAGCAGATACAGGCTGGCGATTTCTTTATTCTCATATCCAAGAATCTTTGTCATTGAAATTGCATTCTCATTTTTCTCAATGATCAGCTTTGTCAGAAGATAGATCAAAACTGCGGAAAGCAGGATACAAAGTATCTGGAAATAATCCATATAAGATCCCATGGAATGATCTAACTGGTCACACATCTTTGTGATATCACGCTCGGTGATCACCGTTGCAATATCATCTTCCGACAGATCTGCTAGCTCTTCATTTGAAAAATATCCACTGAATGCCTCTTCATCCAGCTCAAATACCATGCGGTAATTTTCAATCGGCATAAATACTGCAATGTTTACGCACTGGTCATAAATTCCGGCTACCGTAAACGTATACTGTTTGTTTTCATATTTTTCATCCAGTGAAACGGTATCCCCGACATTAAGTTCATATTTTTCTGAAAATGATCTGGAAATATAAACTTCCTCTTCCTGCAGGGACTGCATACCTTTTATTTCTACATACTTACTATCGTCTGAAATACCGTAAACAGAGACTTCCTCATCTATTACATCGCTTTTTTTCTGCAAAGAACACATACTGAATTTTTCTGCGTCTTTATTGTCCGTCGTCAGTACATTTCCATCTTCATCCTCAAAAGATTTCAGAACATACTGATACTTTGCAAACATCATATTTTTGCATTTTCTTTGTAATAAGAAAGCGTATCCGGCATTCCCACTGCCATTGCAAGCATCACCATGATAAAGAAAATTCCCACAAACAGAATCAGATAATTTGCCACATTCTGAAACATGATGCGCAGACGGAATCTGTTAAAAAATTTAAAATTTGGCAGCCGCATTGCTTTTTTGCGTTTTGTTTTTTTCAGATCATGCCTCAGAAACTGTAACGGTGTATGCTGCATCATTTTAATAATGACGATCAGATTGACCATAAACATCAGCACAACCGGTATCAGGGTTGTCTTAAAAAATGCATCCGGATTCCAGATCGTCTCATAGGCCGGAAGGCTGTAACTGTTATAATACATGGATACCACAACATCTTTAAATACCGTATAGCCAAGCACATTTCCGACTAATGCGGAAATCAGGGTAACGATAACCGGCATAGACAGATAATGGCGTACCAGCTCCCCTTTCGTATAGCCGGACGCACGCAATGTTCCGATTGCAGATGACTCTTTTGTGATCGTATTGCTGATCGTAACTGCAAAAATAAATGCGATGATGACAATCAGAATATCAAGCAGCACACCTCCCATTGCCTCATCAGAGCCCATGTCGTCGGTTGCAAAATGAATCGCCGGATTCGCATATTTTGGCACATAATCTTCAATCTCATTGTCATTTACCACGGTCTGTGTGAGCAACGCCCGCATAAAATCATCCGACTGGTTTTTCTCATCTTTTTCATCTGACGGCTCATTTTCATACTTCCATGCATAATCGTAATGAATCGTCTTATGTAACTTTGCAAATCCCTCATCTGTTACCATTGCAACGTTAAACTTTAAGGCATCAAACATCAGATCCGTGCTTTTTTCGTGCAGTGTGGAATAGTTGACATATGCGATCAGACCAACGACCTGATATTTTTCTTCTCCGACTGTGATCTCATCGCCGACTTTTATCCCGACATTGTCAGCATGCATACGGTCAATGGCAATTTCATCCTCTTTTTCCGGGAACTTCCGTCCATCAGGCATGCAAAATTGATATCATCTGTCTTTGCAAAAACACGGACTGTTCCATCCGAAGTTCCGTCGTTGTCATGATCTTCCTCTTCATCCCTGTAAAAATTTTCATACAGATGAACCGGAGTTTCCTTAAAATCAGGATCGTTCAATTCATATTTTTCTTCTGCATCCGCATATTTCTCGTTGATCTCATCTAAAACCTTGTTCCAGGCTTCGTCGTATGCTTTCTCATATGCCTCGTCATGTGCCTCATCAAACGCTTTCTCATACGCCTCATCATGTGCCTTAGGATATGCTTTTTCATATGCTGTATCATAGGCTTTGTTGTACTGCCCGGACTGTTTTGCCTGTGCCACTGCTGTATCAAGCATAACTCCCGCAGTTGTTTCATCAAGTCCCTGCGCCATCAGCATCTGCTTTATCTGTGCATTAAAAGAAACATCAAATTCTGACTGGAACTCTGCATCAAATTTTTCCCTAAATTCTGTTTCAAACTTCTCATCAAATTCTTTTTTGAACTTTTCTTCAAATTCACTATCGAACTTTTTATCCAGCTTCTTTTTTGCCTCATCAATGTAATACTGTCTGACATCTGCTTTATCGCCTGTCTTAATTGCATCAAGCAGTGTTTCGTCTGCTTTCTTTTTTAATTCAAAGTGTCCGTCTTCCAGCTTGTATCTGCCAACACCCTCATCAGCCGCTGTCATCATACTCTCGTTTGCAACATACATGCCTGACACAAAGCCGATCATCAGAATCAGGAACAGACTTACCACAAGATACTTTTTCCAGTCTCCTGTCAGTTCTCTCGGTATTCGTCTGATAAGCGGATTTTTGATTTTTTTCTTTTTCATACTAATCTCCATTCTTGCGCTGTTTTTAAGCGCATCACAAGTTTGTGCGCCAGTACAGCTCCCTACCACTCCAGATCTGCCGCTGAAATTTTATTTTCATTGATATCGTTATGACGCACTGCCCCATCACGGAGTTTGATGACATGGTCTGCCATATGCCGGATTGCCTCGTTATGTGTAACCATGATAACTGTATTACCATATTTGACATTGACATTCTCAATCAGCTTTAATATTTCCTTGGAGGTATTGTAATCGAGTGCTCCGGTCGGCTCATCACAGAGCAGGATATCCGGATTTTTCACAATGGCACGCCCGATGGAAACCCTCTGCTGCTGTCCGCCGGAAAGCTGGTTCGGCAGTTTATGCCTGTGTTCATAAAGTCCCAGCGTATGTAATAAATCGTCAATATCGAGCGGACTGTCTGATAAATATGCACCAGCCTCAATATTTTCCTTGACATTTAAATTTGCGATCAGGTTATACATCTGAAATACATAACCTAAATGTTTTCTGCGGTACTGTGTCAGCTTCTTCTCTCCGAGTTCTTCTAACTTATCGCCGTTGATGGAGATGTAACCGGAGTCCGCACTGTCGATACCACCGATGATATTTAACAGCGTCGACTTTCCGGAACCGGATGGTCCAAGCAGCACGCAGAATTCTCCTTTTCCACAGAAATTCATTCCCCGAAGTACTTCCTGTCGGGTCTCCCCGCTTCCAAACCCTTTTTCAGATCAACAATTTCCAAAAATTTTCTTTCTTCTGACATATTCTCCCCTTTCCCATTACAGAATTGTTCTTACATCCTTATCTATTCTGAATGGTGTTAAAGTCTTTTCTTACTTTTGTTAGTGATATCTAACTTTTGTTTGTATTATATCACAGCTTTTCCAGATTACAAGCAAAAAGACGATTCCTTTTGTCAGAATCGTCTTTTTGCCTTATATAATGTCTTTACTGTCTGTTACACTGTAAATATTGTTCTATTTCTGAAACTGGCTTTCCTGTCACTTCTATGATTTTCTCTATTGTGAAACCGGACTTGATCATATTACAGATGATTTCTGCTATAGCTTTATCTCTGCCAATCTCAATCCCATCACTTTTACCAGCTTCATACTCTGCCTTTCGGAGTTTCTTTTCTTCCCATTCTTTATCATACTCTAATATACTTACCATCTTTACCTCCGAGCGATTCTTCCGAAGAAATTCCACTAAAATTCCTTCTTTGATGCATTCCGTGATTGCCCTTTCAACTGCATCATTCAGATTCAGTTCTGATGCATATTTTCGGACTCTCGCAACATAAATGGCATATTCCTTCAATGTCTGACACTGTTCCATCAGGTCTTTGTTGTGTCCTTCGTTCACATTCAGCATCAGAACTTTTAACTCTAAATCCGGCTCTCCAGCCAGATGCTCATATGCTGATGAAAGTTTCAGTTCCATACGGTCTTCTACGTCATCGGTTCCATTGTAAAACACCATAAACTTCGGTGCCGGAATCTTCTGCAGCTTTGACGAATACAGTGACTTATCATTCAGATACTGCTGATACTCGATTCCAATATAGATCAGATCCCGCAATGGTATATTGGGATTGATCGTCGACTGATGCTCATAGAGATAAATATTCGTCTCTAACATAAATGCCAGATCATTTTTCATTCCCATATAGATCGCGTTTTCCAACGTGACAATCTTAAGGCTTCCGCATTCTGATAATGGCTTCCGGTCACTGCGTTGTACAGGGATAAGAGATTTTCTTTCTCTGAAAACAGCATGCGGAATACAGTGTCTTTGTACTGACGGTTGGCTGTCGGCGTCTTTTCTGATACCTGCTCACTCTTCTTCATATTCAGTTCCTCCTGTGTGCAGGAGGCTCATCCAGATCTCCTGCTTTTCATTTCTGTGGATAAAAAGCATAGATTTCTGAAATGTTTTTTTGAATTTTAGACGGATATATACATCCTGATAGTCATACAGACAGAATTGCCGGATTCGTAATTATAGCACCGGATAGATGTCTGCATCGTAGAAATATGCTTTGAGTTATTTTATCATACGTCATCCTTAGTATGCAACCAATTTGAAATTTCTTGTGCAGGTTGTACAAAAATCAAGTTACTGTTCACAGGTTACCCTGCGGACTGTAACTTCGCAGCCCCATGTAAAGTTTTGCTTCGCAAAAGGGGCTGCTCACCCCCACATCACGTTCATACGCGCCTGAACAGCAAAGTATTCAGGTGCCGAGCGAACAGTAACAAAACAAGCTGCTATTTTTAAAGAAAGACAGTGTCCGGCTGAATATCAATCCGGACACTGTCTTCCCTGTCATTTTCTGACAGTTACACACTTTAAATTTTTCTATTTACTGACCTTAACTTTTTTCATGGATGAATATTTTCCATACACTTTTTTGCCCGTGGAATCCATTTTATAAGCCCGGATGCGCACATAGTATATCTTTCCTTTTTTCAGTTTACTTATGGTATAGGATGTCTTCGCCGTGTTTTTCTTTGTGACCGCCTTTTTGAATTTTTTATCCGTACTGTAAGAAATCTCGTAACCTTTTGCGCCGGATACTTTCTTATATTTCAGTAAGATCTGTTTACTCTTGCTGTTTTTCGCAGACGTAAGAGAAGCCTTCGCCACTTTTACTTTTGTCCACTTTGCATACAAAATGTAATCGGATTTTGCGCTGCTGCTGATACTTGTGATCTTCTTTTTAAATTTTGCATCCGTATACCAGCCTGCAAATGCGTATCCTTTGCGGGACGGGTTTTTCAGTGTTACTTTCTTTCCATAATAAGTTGACGGATTCGAGGCATTGTTTTTACCTTTATTCAGTTTGTAGGTAATTTTATATGGTACTGTAACCGTACAGGATGCCTGATAACTACTATTTTCAGACGAAGTACCGTGATCTTCGTTCTGCCCGGTGCCTTTGCTGTCACACTGCCGTTGGCATCCACGGTGGCAATCTTTGTATTTGCCGATTTCCAGACTACCTTTTTGTTGGACGCATAAGATGGGGATACAGTTGCATTTAAGGTAAGCTTCTCTCCTCTTTTTACCTCTGCTGATGTCCGGTCTAAAGTTATTCCTGTTACTTTCGCCTTTCCGGTGACAGTCACATAGCAGACTGCATATTCATCACTGCCGTCCGTTGCCGCCGCCCGGATTTTTGCTTCACCCTCCGATTTTGCAGTGACAAGTCCGCTTGCAGAAACCTCTGCCACTTTCGTATCAGAAGAAGTATATTTGAGTTTCTTATTTGTTGCATCCGAAGGTGAAATATATGGTTTCAACTGATAGGTTTCACCAGCTTTTAATTCAATCTCATCCTCATCAAATTCGATCCAGTCTATCAGCTGCGGTACGGTTATCTTACAGGCAGCTTTTACATTTCCAGCCGTTACCGTAATGACTGCTGTTCCAACACCACAGATCTCCACATATCCGGTATCCGAAACAGTAGCAACCTCTTCATTGGAACTTGTCCATACCACTGCACCTGTGAAATTCAAAGGTGCGATCGTCGCTGTCAGTTGGAAATCATCATAGCGCTCCGTCGTTTTTTCTGTAATATCCAGACTGACTGAGATTGCATGAATATCCTGTGTGACATACTTGATTCCTTTTCCGCTTGCATAAGTCTGGGCATAGCAATCAGACGGACCGTACATCGTCATTTTCTTTGGATAGGAAAATGCATTTGATGCGATCGAAGTTGTGTTGCGCGGGACTGTGATCTGCGTCAGCTTCGTGCAATTGACAAATGCACTGTCACCGATCGTGGTCACATTGTAAGGGATCACGATGGATGGCAAAACTATACAGCCGTAGAATGTCTGGCTCTCAATTTTCTTTAATTTGCTGCCTAATGTAATATCGGTCAGGGCTTCACATCCATAAAATGCAGAACTTCCAATAGACGAAACGGTATCCGGTACCGCTGCCTTTTTCAAGGCTTTACAGTTTTTAAATGCGTTGCTTTCTATTTTTTCCACCCCGGATGGAAGTATTGCTTCCGGCAAAGATTCACAGCCGGAAAACGCGGAGTTCCCGATCGTGGTCAGGGTGGATGGGAAGTTGATGGTGGTTAACTTTTTGCAGCCGGAAAACGTGCTTGCTGGTATTTCTTTAAGGATACTTGACAAATGCACCTCTGTCAGACTGGTGCAATCTTGAAAAGTTGAATTACTAATTGCTTTAACAGTATTCGGAATATTTATCGTTGTTAATGAGAAACAATCCTCAAATGCAGAACTTTCCAGTATTTCTATCCCGTTATTCATTGTAATCCTATCAAGATTTTTACAATTTTTAAACGCACTATCTCCTATTTCCGTAATAGTATCTGACAGTTCTATTTCTTCAATGCCATCACATCCCATAAACAACGCTGCACATACTATGGTACTTCCTGCTTCGAAATTAACAGTTTTTAAATTACTACAACCACCAAATGCCCCATATGACAAATTTGTGCCTCTTCCCCATGTACCATCAAATTTCTTTAAGCTTTTAGGTATCTCTATTTTACTAATTGATTTGCAATCTCCAAATACTCCATATCCAACAATCGTAAGATTCTCTGATAACTTTATATTTTCCAGTTTGTCGCATCCGCGAAATGCTTCAAATTCTATTTTTTCCACGCTATCTGGTATAACAATATCCAATAATCTGTCACATTTATAAAATGCTCTTGAACCTATTGTATTTATACCCTCATGCATTTTTATATCTACTAATCCACTGCATTCAGCAAATGCGTCACCATCTATTTTTGTCACACTTTCAGGAATTATAACTTTATTCAGATTTTTACAACTTTTAAAGGCACTGTCTCCTATTTCCGTAATAGTATCTGGCAGTTCTATTTCTTCAATGCCATCACATCCCATAAACAACGCTGCACATACTATGGCGCTTCCTGCTTCGAAATTAACAGTTTTTAAATTACTACAACCACCAAATGCCCCATATGACAAATTTGTGCCTCTTCCCCACGTACCATCAAATTTCTTTAAGCTTTTAGGTATCTCTATTTTACTAATTGATTTGCAATTTCCAAACACGTCGTAACCAATTGTTGTCAAGTTTGAAGACAAATCGACAATTTTTAAATTTATGCAGTTATAAAATGCTTCAAATTCTATTTTTTCCACACTATCCGGTATCATCACCGTCCTCAAATCCGTCCGGTTCTGAAATGCCCTATCTCCGATTGCAACAACCTCATGCCCGTCAATCTCATCCGGAATATAAAGTGCCGTCGCATTTCCACTATATCCTGTGATCGTAGCCCTGTTTGCATCATCGAGTGTATAGGTATAAATCGTACGATCGCACCGCCGGCACCTGCTCCCGCATCAAAATAGCTTCCTACGCCCGCCGGATTGAAATATCTCGAACCTGGAGATGTCCAATAACTTGTCCAGCCTCCCTGTGCGGCAAATTCTTTTCCACGCGTGCATGATGTCCGAAGTACACCGTCCTCAATATGATAGTACACGCGCACCGGACTGTTATTCTTTCCCCAGATCTCTATACTTTTGCTAAAGGTCTTTGATGCAATACCAACTCCGATCTTTGCACTTGCCCCACCGATGCATACAGATATGCAGCCTGTGACGCGCAGTATGTCGGTGTTCCGGAACTGTACCTTACGTATTTGATGTTCATACGTGCACCGGTTTTGCATAAATATCTCCGCTGACAATTCCGAGCGTTGCTTTTGCAGAGAGTACAATACCTGTGGTCAGATCTGCTTCTGCTGAAAAGGAAAATCCTTTTTTATGACTGTTTCCAACTATACGGAATCCGTCCGAATACGCAAATCCGGCTTCAAATTCCTTTTCCACGGTAAGCGTTGCTTCCCCGGAAAGATTATATTCCATTGCCAGTGTCAACATACCAACACCGCCGAGCGGCACTGCCCCTAACGTCAGTGTGTGGTTAATATCTTTAAATGCATCCCCTTTTACATTGCAGGAGTATTCCATATCTCCGCTGACTGAAAAATAATAGTCATTATTATTCAGACTGTAATTTACTTTCATGTTTGAAATCACAACACTTACTGTCGCTGTGACATCATCTGAGACGGAAATCGTTTTATCTGCACGCAGGGTATTGTTTTTATAGGATATCCCCCTTGTCATACCTTCTGTGACTGTAACACCATTTACCACATATGTTTCTTCATCTGCCGGAATAAATTCCGTCATATCAACATCCAGTTCGCCCTGCTGGTCAACATTTAAAACCGCGCCATCATCCGCATCTGAGGTTGTAATATATGTTGTAGTTCCGTCTGTCCGTACACTTTCTGCCTTATATGCCATGACAATATCGTTAACATACACGGCAAATGTTGTTCCCTGTTTGATCGTAACCGGACAGTTTTCGATCATAACTATTCCATCCACATCAATAGATACGGCTGTTCCCTTTGGTACAACAACTACTCCGGACGCAAATGTACAGGTATTTTCTTTTCCGGTCTCTATCTGCGCATCTGCCAAAACCTTTTTTGCATCCGCGATCATTGCATCATGCTCTTCCGTGGTAAGTGACTGTTCCGGGAGAAATTTACCGGCAGCAACCGTAACCCATCCTCTGTCGATTGCGATCTGTGCTGCTTCCTTATATGTAACATCTGCTGTATCCTGATAAGTATAACTGTCTGTTTCCGGCACAAAACCAAGCATCGCATTCATGGTCTGCGCTGCAAATTCACGTGTCACTGCATCTTCCGGTCGAAATTCTTCTCCTGCCTCAAGATCGATCATTCCGAACTCGCATGCCACCATCACATCACGATAAAACGAATCATCCGTTGATATGTCACTGTAATAATTATCCGGATAATTGTCCTCATCTACCGTAAGATCAAATAATGTTACCAGTTCCTGTACCCAGTCGATACGGCTGATCTCATCACCTGATAATGCCCTTTTTAAAATCTCCTCTGTACGCTCCGTTTCTTCCGTAACGTTCTCTGTTTCAGCCTGTTCTGGCTCTTCTGTGACATTCTCTGTTTCAGTCTCCTCTGTTTCTTCTGTAACAACCTTCGTTTCTGGCTCTTCTGTCTCTTCCGTGACGATCGTCGTCTCTGGCTCTTCTGCCTCTTCCGTAACAATCTCCGTCTCAACCGCCCCAGACTCTTCTTCTGCCAGATGTCCGGCATTATGATCTTCTTCATCTGCCTGGTCTGTTTCTTTTTTCTCTGTCACTGTCGACTTTTCATCATCCTGTTCTGCAGTCTGTGTTTCCACAGTCCCTTTCTCTCTGAAACTGTTTTCTTCCTGTGTCTGCTGTGCATTCCCTGCCACATCCGCCAGCAGCATCTCCGGTGCCGCGGTCAATGTCATGCAGGCACAAAGCAGCCATGCGATCATTCGTTTTTTCATAACTGGTCTCCTTTCGCAGATATCTCATTTCTCTTAATACGACCAAACGGTCTTATTATGAATTAAATTATAGCATTTTGATTATAATTTGTCTATTAAGTTAGAGGAGACACTCACGTGAAGTTTCAAAGAATTCAGGACTTAAGAATAGACAATGATCTTACTATAAAAGAAATCTCTGCCATGCTTGATCTGCACCGGGATGTTTATTCCCGTTATGAAAAAGGGCTTCGTGATTTTCCAATTGACATTCTCATAAAGTTAGCAGATATTTATCACTGCTCAATTGATTATCTGGTTGGACGGGTTGATACGAAGTAATATAATACACAAAATGCCTACTCCGCAGACATTGATCACTATATATAAAGAGACGATTCCACTCAGAATCGTCTTTTCTTTATAATATATGCTTATTTTTTCCCACGCAGCAGCTTAATGATCTTCCCCTCATACACCACCGTCACCACAGCAATCAGCGCCACCGTCACCAGACTGTATCCCTTATTGATCTGCACTCCGGCGACATCACAGATACTGGTAAATAAAAGACTGAGTACAAAAATCAGCTTAATTGCACGCACCATGTGGATCGTATAGATTCTTATTTTTCCACTGCATATCTCTTTCGGTAAGTTATTTACTCTCTCCGGATAATGTGCAAGCAGTGTCAGACCAATATACACGAGGATCAGGATTGCCGCATTTAAAATAATCCCGGTAAATGATACTCCATATACGATTCCATAGTAGATCTGCAGTCCAAGATAGACCAGTGCAGCCACGATTCCCACTGCTTCAAGCAGGAAATCAACCGTTGTCATTTCTTCTTTTTTCAAATGTTTTCTCCTGTTCTGTTATTTCTAAATATGTTTCAAATGCTGTTTTCCATTCCGCCGTCAGCCGCTCTAATTTCCACGCCGCATTTGCGGGGCTTGTGGACGGCAGTTTTCCAAGCGGCGGCATTCCCTCTTTATGACAGTATTTTACAAAAAGCTGATGTGCTTTTCCACCATTTGCAAAAATTCCCTGTATTTTTGCATTTGATAAGATCAGATTCATATCATTTGGCACCACATTTCTGATGGAGCTGTCGGAAGATCCAACGATATCACAGGAATCGATCACATCCCACACTGCTATGCGATGTCTTAGCAGAAGATCCTTCTTTTCATCGATCGTCTGTGGCAGAGGTTCCTTGAAAATCCCTGCAATCACCTTCCAGAACCGGTTTTGCGGATGCCCGTAATAGAACTGGTTTTCCCGCGACTTTACAGACGGAAAGGAACCCAGGATCAATATCCTGGATTCCTCATTGTATACAGGTAAAAACGTATGTTTTACATGTGTATATTCCATTTTATACCCGCTTTCTATTCATAATTTTTGACATTGGAGCTGTCTACTTTTTCAAATGGTACCCAGACATATAAACCATCTTCCGTAGCACCCTCTAAGGTCGTGACATCTTTTCCGGTTGCAAGTGCGATTGCTGCATAAACAGCACTCTCACCCTGTCCAACTGCGGACTGGTATACGGTAAAGTCCATCTTTCCATCTTCAATCGCTTTGCATCCGTCTGCAGTTGCATCGATTCCAAGTACCGTCACATCACTGATTCCTGCTGCATCACAGGCATCAATGATACCAAGTGCCATAGAGTCGTTGTTGCAGACAGCAACGTCACACTTCTGTCCTGTCTTTAAAAATATATTGAACATCTCTTTCGCACGATCCTGCTCCCAGTCGGCGTTATCTTCAAAGACATAATTGATCTTTTTCCCTGATGCATTTAAAGTATCCTTTAATGACTCAGATCTTCCTTTTGTCGCGGAATGTTTTTTCGGTCCTTTTAACAACACCACATTAATCTCATCCGCAGAAGCAAATTTATCTAGAATGTACTCTGCCTGATACTGTCCTGCCACATATTCATCCGATCCAACATAAATATATTTCCCAGCCTGAAGTCTCGACTCATCCGGGCAGCTGTTAAAAAATACGATTGGTATATCACCTGCAAGCGCTTCTAATTCGAATGCCGTATCAGCATCAACCGGTCCGCATAAAATCACATCATAATTCTCACTGACCGCCTTTTTGATATGCTCCACCTGATTTTCAATGGAATTGTCCGCATCTAGCACATCCAACTGTACCCCACACTCTTCCGCAGTCTGCTGCGCCTGCGCCACAAGTACATTTCGGAAGGTATCCGCCTGTGATAACGACAGCAGCATTTTTAAACCTTTTCCATCAGCTGCGCCTGTCTGTGTATTTCCACCACATCCGGCAAGGCATCCTACGAGCAATGCCAGACACATGATAGTACTTATTAATTTCTTCATCGCACGATCTCCTCTCTATATCCGGAACTGTTTTACCTGATCTGCAAGCTGATCTGCAGAAACAGCAAGGTTATCTGCTTCCTGTTCTACCTGGTCACTGTTCTTTGAAATATTCTTTGCCTGCTGTAACATGGATTCTGATGTTGCAAGGATCTCATCGGAACTTGCCGCCTGCTCTTCCGAAATAGCTGCAACATTCGTAGCAACCTGATCTACCTGATTGATCTTATCAACCACATTGCCGATCAGTGCGCTTGTCTCCTGGATATTCTTAAAGATCGTATCAAATGTATCAACTGCCGTATGGATCAGCTCTGCACTGCCGGAAATATCCTGTGCACTGTTTCCTGCCTGTCTGACGGCATCTTCTACCAGATTATTGATCTCAGTAATCAGCTCTGTGATATGTGCTACCGAATCCGCACTGTTCTTTGCAAGTGTACCAATCTCAGCTGCAACAACTGCAAATCCTCTTCCTGCTTCGCCTGCGCGTGCAGCCTCAATCGATGCATTTAAAGATAACAGGTTCGTCTCGTCAGCAATATCACCAATCAGTTTGATGATCTGCACGATCTCGCCGGAAGCGGTTCCTACCTTATTAACAGCCTCTTCCAGATTGTGAATGGAAACTTCGATATTTGAGAGTGCCTCACCAACGCGCTCCATATCCTTACGTCCTTTTTCAGAAACAGCAACTGTCTCCTGCATCTTGCTTTCAACCATATCACTGTCGCTCTTGGTATCTGCTGCCACACCTGCAAGCTGTGTTGCATTTTCCGCGATCTCATTTACAGATACAGACAACTGATCAACCGTCGCGTTCAACTCGCTCATCGACTGTGACTGGATTCCCGCTGCAGAACTCATCTCACCGGAAACACCCTTACTTGAGTCAGCCTGATTCTTCAACTTGCCGGAAACATTTCCCATCTCGGAGATCATCTGTTTCATGGAAGCAATAAACTTCTCCACACTTTGGCTCATGACTGCGATCTCATCATTGCCTTTTGTCTTAATAGAAACCGTAAAATCACCGGAAGTCATCGCTGTGATCACTCTTGTCATTTCCTTGACAGGTTTGATTACAACATGAGTTACACGTTCGATCAGTACACAGAGCAATGCAATACAGATCACACTGATCACGATCATAATATTACGAAGCTGTGTCAGATCCGAAAGTACAATGCTGGTCGGAATATACGATATCAAAAGCCAGTTGGTTCCGTCTACTTCCTGAAATACCGTCATATTTCCATCAAGTGTAGCAAAATTATAGTCTTTCTCTGCAGCTTTCTCTGCCGTAAGCTGGTAAAAATGACTCTGTCCTTCTGCCCGAGTGTCTGGGAAATAAGAGATGAATCACGGTTTGCCAGGATCACACCGCTGGTTTTATCAACCAGAAATGCTTCCGCATCATTCATTTCAATAAAAGAGTTTACGATAATTGCAATACGGTCTAATGTCATGTCTGCTGAAATAACACGCACTTTATCAGATCCGTCATTTAAAATACCGGAGGCACTGATCACATTCACGCCATCTGCATTCTGATAAGCTGAACCGACTGCCATATTCACCCTGGTAAGTCCTTCTTTATACCAGGTACTGTTTGTTACATCTGATTCCTTTTTTGTTGATTCTGATGCCGTTATGAGCTGTCCTGTGGAATCTGCCACATAAAGTCCCTCCGGATAATTACTGTTATAGCCATAATAACCATCCAGTATTGTCTTTAACTCTTCATCACTCGGCTTCAAATCCTCAATGATCGTCTTCGCCATCTGAAATGAAGCAAGGTTTTCATTCAGCCATGCTTCTATCTGGGATGCCTGGTTCTCTACCGAAGACTGCAGTAAATTCTGGGAATATTTTTTGATCGTCCCTGCAGATATCTGATAAGCAGCCACAACAAGTACCACAACGATCGCAATTACGACTGGTATGATCACCCCAAGTAACTTTGCCTTAATCGACACCGTTTTTTGTTTTTTCATAAGCTGTCCTCTCTTTTTTACATAAAATTTACAACATAAATTATAAAATCTTCGTCGTTTTTCGTCAATATGTATCACAAACCGTTTTCGCTAAAATTTATATTGTATACATGTATTTTTCAAGAAATCGTATGATCTTTTCTTGAAAATGAGACCTGCTGTGCTATAATAAATTAGTGTGCCATTTTCTTTTTCATACATATATCAGGCACACGGGATTGGTATCATGCCGCTGCATGCGGTTTATACCAGAGAGGAGAACCTTAGATGGAACATTTAATCATTCCAAAAGATTATCATTCAGAATTAAATCTGCACGATACACAGATTGCAATCAAAACAGTAAAAGATTTTTTCCAGAACCTGCTTGCACTTCGTCTGAATCTGTCCCGCGTTTCGGCTCCACTTTTTGTTGATCCGTTATCCGGTCTCAATGACAACTTAAACGGTATTGAACGTCCGGTTACTTTCGATATCAAAGAGCAGAACGGGAAAGAGGCAGAGGTTGTACAGTCTCTCGCAAAATGGAAACGCTACGCTTTAAAGAAATACGGTTTCGACTACGGTGAAGGCCTGTATACCGATATGAATGCGATCCGCAGAGATGAAGACACTGATAACATCCACTCTATTTTCGTAGACCAGTGGGACTGGGAAAAAATCATCCATAAAGAGGATCGTAATATCGAGACATTAAAAGAAACAGTTACCACTGTTTATAACTGCCTGCGCAAGACAGAAAAATATATGGCGATCCAGTACGATTATATAGAAGAGATTCTTCCACATGATATCTTCTTTATCACGACTCAGGAATTGGAAGAAATGTTCCCTGACAACACACCAAAGGAACGTGAATATTATATTACAAAAACCAAGGGTGCCGTATGTATCATGAAGATCGGCGATACTTTGGAAAACGGAGAGCCTCACGACGGACGTGCTCCGGATTACGATGACTGGTCTTTAAACGCAGATATCGTTGTTTACTATCCGGTACTCGACATCGCACTTGAGATTTCCTCCATGGGTATCCGGGTTGACAAGAAAGCGCTTCTCTCCCAGCTCAAAAAAGCAGGCTGTGAAGAACGTGCAAAACTTCCTTTCCAGAAAGCAATCATCAACGAAGAGCTTCCTTATACAATCGGTGGTGGAATCGGACAGTCCCGTATCTGTATGTTCTTCCTTCGCAAGGCACATATTGGAGAGGTACAGTCTTCCCTGTGGCCGGAAGCTATCGCAAAAGAATGTGAAAAGAACGGTATTCAGCTTTTGTAACAGGAACGGGCATATGCTCCGCAGATATCCTGTCATCAACACTGATGCCTGATAAAAAACAGGTATGTTTCAAATGTCAGCAATGAGCTTTCCCTGCTCCCTGCTGACAAAAACATACCTGTTTTTTTCACCTTTCTGTTTTTTCAGTCCTGTGCGATTTCCACTATCTTCCGGTCTTTTCAGTCCCGTGTGATTTCCACAATCTTCCGGTCTTTTCAATCCCGTCTGGTTCTCACTATCTCCCGTTTTTTTCTCCTGCTATGATTCCGTAATATTCCGGTCTTCTGTCCCGGAAAAGTCCCCATTCCAGTCGTTTTGCCCGAAGTTCATCCAGTTCATAGGTCTGGCTCAGGATTTCTTCTTTATCTCTGGAAGCACTTAAGATCACCTCTCCTGTTTCATCCGTCAGAAATGAGGAACCATAAAATTCCAGTGCCGACTCCTGTCCGCCATTTTCCGCACATGGCTGCACTACTTCCCTGCCGATCCGGTTTGCGGCAATGACAGGCATCAGATTCGCAGCCGCATGTCCCTGCATGCAGCGTCTCCAGTGCGGCATACTGTCACATTCTAAAATCGGTTCCGAGCCGATCGCTGTCGGGTAAAACAATAATTCTGCACCGAGCAGCGCCATCGCGCGCGCTGTCTCCGGGAACCACTGATCCCAGCAGATTCCAATACCGATGCAACCGTATTTTGTATCAAACACTTTAAATCCGGTATCTCCCGGTGTAAAATAAAATTTTTCCTGATAATAATGATCATCCGGGATGTGGGTTTTCCGATACACACCGAGGATCGTTCCATCTCCATCAATGCATGCGATCGAATTATAGAGATTATTGACATCACGCTCATAAAAGCTGATTGGAAGCACCACGCCCAATTCTTTTGCAAGACGTACTCCCATTGCCACAGCTTCACTCTCCTCCACAGTTCTTGCATAGCTGTAAAAATCATATCTGCGCTGCTGGCAGAAATATTCCCGCTCAAAAAGTTCCGGCAGTAAAATGATATTTGCGCCTTCCGCGGCAGCTTTGCGGATCATTTGTTCTGCTTTTTGTAAGTTTTTCTTGTGCTCCAGGTCGCATTTCATCTGAATTGCGGCTGCTTTTATCTGTCTCATGCGTGTATCCTTTCTGTTCTTTTTATTTTTGCACAGTGAATTAATTCTCCTATACGGAAGGTTGTACAATAAATTCCCTATAAGGAATTTGCTGTGTAATACAGTGGATGTTTCCACCGCCTGTCAGTATGTCTCTTGCGTACACCGGTATGATTTTTCTGTCCGGGCAGAGTTTTGCCATAATCTGCTGTGCACGCAGGTCGCTTTCTTCGTTTTCTCCGCCAAATACAGGCATGACTACCGCATTGTTGGAAAAATAAAAGTTTACATAGGAGGCGGCGAGCCGTTCTCCGACTTCCCTGACATCTTCACCTTCCTCAAATTCGTATCCTTCGAGTTCTTCTTTGGTGATACAGACCGGAATATCCGGAATTGGAAGTTTGTGGATGATCAGCTTTCTGGCCTTTGCGTCCCGCACCGAACTTAGATACTCAAAACTCGCTTTCGACATCGCATACTGCGGATCATTCTGGTTATTGGTCCATGCAAGCACAACTTCACCTGGTCTTAGAAATGCACAGACATTGTCCACATGCTCGTTGGTCTCATCCTGATAGATCCCGCGTGGCAGCCATAAAACTTTCTCAACGCCAAGGTAACACTTTAACTGTTCTTCAATCTGCTCCTTTGTAAGCGATGGGTTTCTCCCCGCACTGAGCAGACAGGACTCCGTGACAAGCAATGTTCCCTCTCCGTCGCTGTGGATAGAACCGCCCTCTAACACAAACGGTTCGGCATCATAACAGTCAAACTCGAATTTTCTGCAGAAATTCCATGCAAACGCATTGTCTTTTTCATAAGAAGCATATAGTCCATCCACTTCACCGCCCCAGGCATTAAAAGACCAGTTTACACCGCGCACCTGTGAGTTTTTTACATCATCACCTGTCTGCGCCGTACCATTTCCTGCTGCTGTCAGGTCTGAAATCTTTCCATCCGTTCTGTTTACCAGAAAGGTCGGCGCAACATCCCGCGCCCAGGAATCATCGGTCTCCATCTCAAAGACAACCACCGGATGTAAGTTTTCTTCTTTTTCAGACTTTCCGCAAATGCTTTTGCATGGTCAATCCCCTTTTTTCCGGCAGCGATATACACTGTCTCACTCGCGGCGATTGCGCGGATCACAGCTGAAAACGCTGTTTCTGCTTCCTTCGCGCCATTTCTCCAGGAACCGGGACGCTCCGGCCAGATCATGATACATCCCTGATGCTGCTCAAACTCACCCGGCATGAAAAATCCGTCCTGTACCGGTGTTGTATCTTTTATCATCTTAGGACAGTCTGCCTTTGAAATCTTCATAACCAAACTCCTTTATCATCTCGACATCTCCATCTTCCCGTAAGACTGCAATTCCGGGCAGCGGCATCCCGTTAAATGTATTGTTTTTGACCATGGAATAAATTGCCATATCCTCAAAGACCAGACGGTCTCCCACCTGTTTTTTCTGTGCAAAGCTGTAATCACCGATCACATCCCCGGCAAGGCAGGTCATGGAAGAAAGCCGGCAGGTATGCGGCTTTTCGCCCGGCAGATAACCGTCTTTTAGCGGCGGTCTATATGGCATTTCAAGCACATCCGGCATGTGGCATGCCGCCGATGCATCCAGAATCAGGATATCCATTCCATTGTGTACGATATCCATAACCTCCGTGACAAGATAGCCCGCATTTAATGCGATCGCCTCACCCGGTTCCAGGTAGACCCGGACATTATATTTTCGCCTGATCTCACAGATTAACTTCTTTAATTCATCCAACTGATAGTCTGCTCTTGTAATATGATGACCGCCGCCTAAGTTCAGCCATTTTACCTGTTTTAAATAACTGCCAAACTTCTCCTCAAACGCATGCCAGGTCGTGATCAGATCATCCGCATTCTGCTCGCAGAGTGTATGAAAATGTAATCCTTCGATTCCCTCCGGCAGTTGATCCGGAAATTCACTTTTAACCACACCAAGCCTTGATCCCGGTCCGCATGGATCATAGATCTCATGCCCTTCCTGTGTGGAGCACTCCGGGTTCACGCGGATCCCGGCACTTGCAGTGCACTCCTGCTGCAAAAAATAGTGCTGATACTTTTCATACTGCGCAAAGGAATTAAAAATAACGTGATCGCAGATCTGCACCAGTTCTTCCATATCTTTTTCCTTATAAGCCGGTGCAAATACATGATTTTCCTTTCCCATCTCCTCTTTTCCAAGGCGCGCCTCAAAGATTCCGCTCGCCGTCGTTCCGCTGATATACTGCCCGATCAGCGGATACAGTGAAAACATGGAAAATGCCTTCTGTGCCAGAAGCACATGGCAGCCGGTTTCCTGTTCCAAATTCTGCAATATTTTTAAATTTTGTTTTAGCTTCTTTTCATCTACCACATAACACGGGGTAGGAATCTCCTGCCATTTCATGATAATTCTCCATTTCTGCAAAAATCCGCTGCGCAAAAGCTGACAAATTTAAAATTTTATCCAACCCGTTTCACACATATTCTTATTTTATGCCACCGTCTGCGGATTTTCGTCCACAACCCATGGCAGACCATACTGGTTTAACATATCCATAAACGGATCCGGATCAAACTCTTCAATATTGAATACACCGTCTTTGTCCCAGACTTTATCGACAACCAACGCTGCACCGATCATAGCCGGAACACCTGTTGTATAAGAAATTGCCTGGGAACCGACTTCTTTGTAACATTCCTGATGATCACAGACATTATAGATATAAATCGTCTTTTCTTTTCCGTCTTTTTTTCCCGTAAAGATACAGCCGATATTTGTTTTTCCAACCGTGCGCGGTCCTAAAGATGCCGGATCCGGAAGCAGTGCTTTTAAGAACTGGATTGGTACGATCTCCCTGCCCTCATACTCGATCGGTGATGTTGAGAGCATTCCGACATTTTCTAAACATTTCATATGTGTCAGATAGCTCTGTCCAAAGGTCATAAAGAAACGGATCCGCTTTACTCCAGGTACATTTTTTGCAAGGGACTCAATTTCCTCATGATGAAGCAGATACATGTCTTTCTCGCCAACCTGTGGGAAATTATATTCTCTTTTAATTTCCATTGGTTTTGTTTCTACCAGTGACCATTCTCCCAGTAAGAACCGTTTGCGGAAACCTCACGCAGGTTGATCTCCGGGTTAAAATTGGTTGCAAACGGATAGCCGTGGTCGCCGCCGTTACAGTCTAAGATATCGATCGTCTCGATCTCATCGAAATAATGTTTCAGGGCATAAGCGGTAAATACACTGGTCACTCCCGGATCAAACCCGCTTCCAAGCAATGCCGTAATTCCTGCCTCTTTGAATTTTTCACGGTATGCCCACTGCCAGGAATAGTCAAAATATGCTGTAAATCCCTCTTCTTTACAGCGTTTTTCATAGATGGCACGCCATTCTTTGTCATCCGTATCCTCCGGCTCATAATTTGCGGTATCGATATAGTCTACTTTGCATGCAAGACAGGCATCCATAATTGTTAAATCCTGATATGGCAAAGCAACATTTAACACAGCATCCGGCTGATATTTTTTGATCAGGGCGATCAGTTCCTCCGTATTATCCGCATCCACCTGTGCTGTTGTGATGACAGTGTCCGTTGTTTTTTCCAGTTTTTCTTTTAAGGCATCACATTTCGATTTTGTTCTGCTCGCAATGCAGATCTCCGTAAAAGTTTTGCTGTTCTGGCAGCATTTGTGAATCGCAACTCCTGCAACTCCGCCACATCCGATAATTAATAATCTTCCCATTTTAATCTCCTTTCCTGCGCTGTCTTTTTGCGCATCTCAAGTTTGTGCCGGGGCACAAATCTTGCGTGTGAAAAAATAAATTTTAATTTAATTTTTATTATTTCTTACGTCCTTCTTCTTCCTCTAACATATCCTCCACATATCGAGGCAGCATAAATGCTCCCTTGTGCAGATTGGTGGTATAATACCAGGTTTTTATCTTCCGCTCTTTCCAGCGCTTTGCATCCAGATCATCGAGCGGATGATATTTCTTTGACGCAAACCCGAACAGCCAGTAGCCGGAAGAACACGTCGGTATATGTGCCTGATACACGCGGCTGATTGGAAAGCTATGACTCGCTTTCCGGTGCATACCGCGGCAGGATTCCTCATCTTCATCGTAAAACGGACTTCCATGCTGATATACCATGATTCCGTCATCTTTTAAGGCACGGAAGCAGTTTCCGTAAAATTCCTTGGTAAACAGTCCTGCAGTATGTCCAAGCGGATCAATCGCATCGTTGATGATCAGATCATACTCGTCATGTTTCATCCGCAAAAATTTCAATCCATCCTCATAGTACACCGTCACGCGTTCATCCGACAGACCGCATGCATTGTCCGGAAAAAATTCCTTGCAGACCTCGACAAATACACGGTCCGGCTCCACGACATCGATCTGCTCTATCTCATCGTAATAGCCAAGCTCTCGTGCCACGCCGCCGTCACCGCCGCCGATGACTAACACCTTTTTCACATGCGGATGCACCGCCATCGGAACATGCACGATCATCTCATCATAGACAAACTCATCTTTTTCCGAAAAAACAATACTACCGTCGGAACTTAAAAAACGCCCAAACTCATCCGAATCAAACACATCGATCCGCTGAAACTCGGTCTGTAAACCAAATAACTGTTTCTGCACCTTGACCGACACCTTGACTTTTTCCGTGTGGTAATCCGAAAACCAAAGTTCCATGATCTTCCCCCTTCTTTTGAAAAAATCTTCTTTTCACAGGAATCTTTATTTTTGCTGATCTATGCTGTTATTTCTTTGCAAGCACATTCAGATTTTCAACTTCCGGATCCTCCGTTCCCTGCATAGAGCATCCCTTTTCTTTTGCATAAACAATGTACTCAATGATCTCCGGCGTGATCATCTCACCCGGCGCTAAAATCGGAATTCCAGGCGGATAGCACATGACAAATTCACCGCAGATCCTTCCCGCTGTCTGACGAACCGGCATGGATTCCTTTTGCGAATAAAATGCCACCTGCGGCGACACTAAAACCTTCGGATTAATATATTCCGTATTCAGCATTTTTGCCGGATCTTTCGAATACAGCCGTTTGATGTCTGCAAGTGCACCCACAAGCCGCTCAATATCCTGTATCCGGTCACCGATGGAAATATAGGCAAGAATATTTGCGATATCTCCAAGCTCGATCTGAATATCATATTCATCCCGCAGCAGATCATAGACCTCAATGCCTGCAAGCCCGATATCTCTCGTATATACAGACAGTTTTGTCACATCAAAATCATAGACACTGCCACCGTTTACCATATCTTTGCCATACGCATAAAATCCACCGATAGAATTGATCTCATCCCTCGCGTACTCCGCCATCTGTGCCACTTTCGCAAAAGATTCCTTTCCTCGCAGGGCAAGGTTTCTCCGCGAAATATCAAGGCTCGACATCAGAAGATAAGATGCACTCGTCGTCTGCGTCAGATTGATGATCTGACTGACATATTCCCAGTTCACACCCTTTCCGGTCAGAAGAAGAGAGCTTTGCGTCAGGCTTCCCCCCGACTTGTGCATGGAGACAGACGCCATATCCGCCCCGGCATCCATGCACATACCGGAAGATTTTCCCCAAAATACAGATGCGTTCCGTGTGCCTCATCCACCAGCACCAGCATATGATGTTCATGCGCCACTCTCACGATAGACCGCAGATCCGAACAGATTCCATAGTAAGTCGGATTGTTGACTAAAACTGCTACTGCATCCGGGTTCTCTAAAATCGCACGTTCCACCTCTGACACCTGCATTCCCAGTGAAATGCCAAGTTTCACATCGACCTCCGGATTGACGTAAACCGGAATCGCTCCACAGAGCACCAGTGCATTAATCACACTCTTGTGCACATTTCGCGGCAAAACTGATCTTATCCCCTACTTACAGCAGGAAAGCACCATTCCCTGAACTGAGGAAGTGGTTCCGCCAACCATAAAAAATGCATGTTCCGCGCGAAATGCCTCCGCGGCAAGTTCCTCCGCTTCCTTGATCACCGAAACCGGATGACAGAGATTGTCAAGGGGCTTCATGGAATTGACATCCAGACTCACACATTTTTCTCCCAACAGCTCTACCAGCTCCGGATTTCCCCTTCCTCTCTTATGTCCCGGCACATCAAACGGCACCACTCTTCGTTTTTTAACTTTTCCAGTGCCTCATAAACCGGCGCACGCATCTGCTGCTCTTTGTCCATGACTAAAAAAATCCCCCTTGGCTTCCATAAAAATCTGCATGCTCTGCTTTTCATCAAATGTTTTTCCCTGACATTACCGTCAGGCTGAAAAACTCAAAAAAAGAACAGGCATCCATCACCTGTTCTTCTATCGTCGTTATCATCATAGTCATACTTTATGTAATCTATCTACATTCTGCAAAAACTATTTTCTCCAGAGTCCGCGTTGGCACCATCGCCAGCAAATATTTGCGTATACTACTCTTATTGACCGTTTCACAAGTGATATTGGATTCCGGGTATCATCCCCGTAATCAACTTATAAAATTTGAGCTTCTAACTCAATCAATAACGCGGCTTACACCGCAATCGGCAGTTGCCCCGCCTGTCCGTATGGGCTTAACCAATCTCTTGGTGGGCAAACAATAGATCCTTTTCCATCTATTGTAACGAATATTTGCATGAAAACAATTTTCGCATTCATGTGATTTGAAGTATAGCATACACACATGGCAAATGCAATAACGTATTCTGTAAAATTCTGGTATTTTCTTTTTTTATTTCATTTTAGGATATTTTTATTTTCTATTCAGGTTTGCAGCGATCTTACCGCGTCCACTCCCGGACCATCTGTATCTCCCGTCTGTACCCTCATCATCGTTCGGTGTCTCTAAGATAAACGGTCTTCCTTCTAAAAGCGGGTGCAATGCAACGCGCCGCATCGCCTCTGCACCGATCTTTCCCTCACCGATCTTCGCATGACGGTCCTTGTGGGAGCCACAGTCATTCATGCTGTCATTAAAGTGAACTGCCTTCAGCCGGTCGAGCCCGATCACACGGTCAAACTCATTTAACACATCGTCAAGGTCGTTTACAATGTCATAACCGCCATCCCACACATGGCAGGTATCGAGGCAGACTCCCATTTTATCGTTTAATTCCACACGGTCTAAGATTTCTCTTAACTCCTCAAACGTTCTTCCAACCTCAGTTCCTTTTCCCGCCATCGTCTCAAGTAAAACGGTCGTTGTCTGCTCCGGTTTCAAGGCTTCATTTAATGCTTCCGCAATCAATGCGATCCCTTTTTCCGCCCCTTGTCCCACATGGCACCCGGATGAAAATTATAATAATTGTACGGTGTATACTCCATGCGTTTTAAGTCATCAAGCAGCATTTCCTTTGAAAAAGAACGGACATCCTCTTTTGCAGCGCAGAGGTTCATCGTATATGGCGCATGCGCAACAATCTTTCCAAATTCGTGCTCCTTTGCAAAATTTAAAAACTTTTCCACATCTTTTTCATCGATTTCTTTTGCCTTACCGCCACGCGGATTTCTTGTAAAAAAAGCAAAGGTATTGGCATCTAACGCCAGCGCTGCCTTTCCCATCGCCGCATATCCTTTGGATGCGGATAAATGATTTCCTATTAACATATCAATCCTCATTTCTGCATTGCGCTTCGCGCACCTTAATTTTGTGCACAATAATACTCCTGTCTGTATATGCGAATGCTCTTTTATTCTGCCCGGTTCTTCTCCACGATCGTGCCCGCTCTGTATGCCGCGAGCAGCTCCTCAAGATCATGGATCGACTCTTTTAAACTTTTTCCGATATCTGTATCGGCAACCGTTTTTCTCCGCACGACCTGCTGCACCAGAACCGTATGGGATACGATATCGCTTCCGTCCTGCACCGCTTTTTCTACCGATTCAAACGGTTCATGCGCCGCAAGCACCAGACCATAAGAATTATAAATCAGCGTATATCCGGCAATCCCCGTCTTTGGCTGATATGCCTTGGAAAAACCGCCGTCAATGATCAGAAGCTTTCCGTTACATTTGACCGGAGACTCTCCTTTTTTTGCCTCCACCGGAATATGACCGTTAATGATGTGCGCCTCCGCACCTTCAAGCCCGAATTCCTCTAAAATCCGGTTGACCACTTCCTCTTTTTCAAGCAGCCTGTAATAAGGATTTTTCGGCTCCTGATGCGTTATTTTATCTGCAATAAAATAACGCTCAAACGTCGTCATCTTTGCCTTTCCAAACACCGGGGAATTCTGGTTTTCCCAGATAAACCATAAAATGTCCTGTCCCTTTTTCTTCTCCTTCGGGTCGATCGCATAATAGCCTTTTCGCGCATAGCCCTCAAGCACATCATAAAGCTCTTTTCCGGCATATTCTTTTCCAAAAACGTTAACTCTGGTAAACGTGCCATCCTCATTCAGCGGCACGCATCCATGATAGAGAAGATTTCCATTATATACTTTGTAAAGACTTCCCTGTGTATACAAAAAACGCACATGACGCTGCAGTTTTTCACAGTTCACAAATGCAGTCACAAGACGCTCCATCACATCCGCCTCATCTTCTGAGAGACGATATGGATCTTCCCAGTCGATTGTCGGAAAACTGACATCCTTGAGCGGATACTCGGTTTCCTCCACACACACGGTCCCCTTTTCGATGTTGATCTTATCGAGAAGAAGTCTTTTCTCCATCTCAAATTCCGGGTTTTCTTTGATCAGCTGACCTTCCAGTTTAAACTGCATGATCGTGATCGCCTTATGCATTTTTTCATCTAAAATGCGTCGTGCACATCATATTCATCTTCCCGGTAATCCAGCTTAAAACAGTCACAGGAATCCTTATCATACCACTTCATCGCAAATCTTGCCAGCGGCACCAGATTAATCCCGTAACCGTCCTCTAACAGATCAAGGTTCCATATTTTGCAGAAATGCGGATCACATTACAGATGCATGCCGCACTGCCCGACGCCGCTCCCATCCAGTACACATCGTGATTGCCCCACTGGATGTCCACAGAGTGATGCTCCATCAGTGTGTCCATGATCAGATTCGGATATGGTCCCCTGTCAAAAATATCCCCGACCACATGCAGATGATCCACAACAAGCCGGCGGATCAGATTACAGAACGCGATCACAAGCTCCGCCGCCCTTCCGGTGCGGATGACCGACCGGATAATTTCATTATAATATGCCTCCTGATCGGATATCTCCTGTCTGCCGGTCAAAAGTTCCTCAATCACATAGGCAAAGTCTTTTGGAAGTGCTTTCCGCACTTTTGACCTTGTATACTTGGAAGATGCATTTTTACAGATGCGGATCAGGCGGTATAAGGTGACTTTGTACCAGTCCTCCAAATTATCTTCCGTCTTTAACACCTGTTCCAACTTCTGTTCCGGGTAATAGATCAGCGTGGCGATCGCTTTTTTCTCCGCCGCGCTGATTGCATTGCCAAATTCATCCTCTATTTTCTGCTTGATGGCACCGGATCCATTTTTTAGCACATGTAAAAACTGGTCGTACTCCCCGTGCACATCTGTGATAAAATGTTCTGTTGCTTTTGGCAGGCTAAGAATCGCCTGTAATTGATAATCTCTGTCGCCGCTGTGGCAATGGTCGGATACTGATTTGATAAACTTTTTAAATAACGCAGGTCGGTCTGCCCCATAGTATTCCTCATTTCTTTTTCACGTTCATTTGTTGCTTTTTTATCTTATCATAGGAAATGAGCGGGGGCAACCAACGTTAATTTATTGTCAATGCTCTACGCGATCGTAGCCTTGATCACATCCCCCATATCATAGAATCCCGCCGGTTTTCCGGACAGGAATTTTGCTGCCTGAACAGCTCCTTTTGCAAATACACTTCTGGAATATGCAGTATGCTTAAACTCGATCACCTCATCAAGTCCTGCAAAGATCACCTCATGTTCTCCTACGATGCTGCCGCCGCGCACTGCAGAGATACCGATCTCTGTTTTTTCTCTCTTTTTGCGCTCTTTGCTGCGGTCATAAGTATAGGTATATGCATTGCCAAGCGCCTCATTCATGGAATCGGCAAGTGCAAGTGCCGTACCGCTCGGCGCATCCAGTTTCTGGTTGTGGTGTTTTTCGACGATCTCCATATCAAAACCGGCCGGTGCTAAAATGGTTGCAGCCTGTTTTAACAGTTCCATTAACATATTGATTCCAAGCGACATGTTGGCAGATTTTAATACGGCAACTTTTTTCGATGCCCCGTCCACCTTTTTTAACTGCTCCTCAGAAAGTCCTGTCGTGCAGAGTACTACCGGGATCTGCTTGTCCACACTATATACCAAAAGATCATCCACTGCTTTTGCATTGGAAAAATCAATGATCACATCCGCTGCCACATCACAGACAGAGATATTGGGGAATACCGGGTAATCGTTTTTGATGCCATCGTAGAGATCGATTCCTGCCACGATCTCAATCTCTGCATCCTCCTTGCAGATCCCTGTGATCACCTGTCCCATTTTTCCGTTGCATCCACTCATAATTGCTCTTATCATATTGTTTTTTCCTCTCTTTTCTTTATTTAAAGCAACACCGAAACGCTGCGAACCAACATTTCCGGTGTTTTTTCAAATCTGGCTTTCCGTGTTCCACTGCCCCTTACGCCAGCTTGATCCCATAATTCTTCATTGTTTCCGCAAGTTTTGCAGCATTGGCATCTGTCATCTCTGTGAGCGGGGAACGAAGCGTCCTGCCTCCATGCCCATCAGATTCAGCGCTTTCTTAACAGGGATCGGGTTCACTTCGGAGAACAGCGCCTCAATGAGCGGCTGTGCCTTTAGCTGGATCTCCATTGCTTTTTTCGTATCTCCGTCAAAGAATGCCATACACATATCATGTACATCCTTCGGTGCCACGTTTGACCATACGGAGATCACACCGATTGCTCCGATCGACATTAACGGTACTACGATTCCATCCTCACCGGAATACAGATCAAGCTTTCCATCCGTTAAATACATGGTCTTTGCTGCCTGTGCAACATTTCCGGTTGCCTCTTTGATCGCAACGATGTTTTCAACATCATGGTACAGTTTTGCAGCTGTCTCCGGAAGGATATTGCATCCGGTACGGCTTGGAACATTGTACATGATAATAGGAAGTTTTACAGAATTTGCAATCTCTGTGTAGTAGCGGATCAGACCTCCCTGTGTTGCTTTGTTATAATATGGAGTTACGCAGAGCAGTCCATCCACGCCGGCTTTTTCCGCTTCTTCCGAAAGGTGGATTGCCTCTCTGGTACAGTTTGAACCGGTTCCTGCAACGACCGGAATACGGTGTTTTGCAAATTTAACAGCAGCTTTGATCACCTCTGCATGCTCTTCTGTCGTCAGCGTAGAGCTCTCACCTGTTGTACCTGCGATAATGATACAGTCCGTTCCCTGATTGATCTGATACTCGATCATCTGCTCTAATCTGTCATAATTTACTTCCTCATTGTTTTTCATTGGTGTTACGATTGCCACACCGGCTCCTTTAAAAATAGACATATTAATAATCCTCCTGGTTCCTGTATTATGATACGTTAGGATACACTGCTTTGTGCACACGGTATTTTATTTATTCATAGGACGTAATTTCCCTATGAATTAAAAAACCGACTCTGATGAGCCGGTTCGTAAATTCTAATCATATGTATTACCCAGTATATGTCGAATCCGATAGCGCCCCATCTTTCTGCCATTTCAGCTTAAGATGACAGTCATAAGGTTCTTTACCTTATGCCCAGGAACATATCCGCAGCAAATATACTCCTTCGGCGTTCTTTCCTTTTATCCTCCATCCTCTGCTTCTGCCACATCCGGAAAACTACTCTTAAAGCACGCAACCTCTATCAAGCAATATGTATCTTTTAGCAATCATAGCACCATCTATTTCTACTGTCAATCCAATTCCTCTAAAAATCAATTTTGCTGACGGATACTTCGTATGCAACCCTTTTTTCCGTCTGCGTCTCCGATAATTTTTTGACATATTCGCGGCTCTGGATCCTGCCCCAGATCTGCACATGTCCGCCCACATCAAAACCGGAGGCAAATCTTGCATTTCGTCCCCAGCAGATGCACGGAATGTAATCTGATTTTCCATAAGAGCGGTTCACAGCGATCAGAAGATCTGCGATCTCTCTTCCAAGCGGTGTTTTCCGGTAAATTGGCTCCTTACATACATAGCCGTCTAAAAAGATCTGGTTGCTCTTTACCTCATCGTCAATCTCGTCTAAAAATTCCAGTTCTCTCACAAAAACGGAAAGTACAAGCCGGTTTTTCTTTTCCTCGTGCCGGTTGAATGAGCGGAACTGTCCTGTCACATAAATATTCTGTCCGACCATGTCTCATTGACATCGATCAATCGTTCCGAAATCATCAATGGTATGTAATCCATATAATTGCTGAGACGGTTGACTGCCACGTCGACCATATAAAATCCCTCTCCGTACACTTCGTGGCTGAACCGGAAATCCGATACAATCTCCCCCACGATCGACACCTGGTTGTTTTCAAACATTTTATCTGCCATGAATATTCTCCCTTCCTTGCGGTCATACACCTATATTTTTTTGTGCGTTTTTTCTTTTCGAACCGTTTCTGCCCGGTATGACCTGCCTGACATAATATTTTTACCATGTATCACATTCAAATTTTCATGGAACATGTCGATAAGAAAACGAATGTAATGACAACTTTTGTCAGGTTTTTGAATAAAAAAAATATTGCAGAATTCCACAAATATGATAAAATATATAGGTTGGTTTTTTAACCTTATGTTACAGTTAATACATTTCACACAGGAAAGAGAGATTTTGTATATGAAAATGAAACGTGAAGATGTCCGTAATATTGCCATTATTGCACACGTTGACCACGGTAAAACAACTCTGGTCGATGAGCTGCTAAAGCAGAGCGGCGTATTCCGCGCGAATCAGGAAGTTCAGGAACGTGTCATGGACTCCAATGATATCGAGAGAGAACGTGGTATCACGATCCTTTCAAAAACACAGCCATTACCTATAAAGGTACAAAGATCAATGTCATCGATACTCCTGGTCATGCGGACTTTGGTGGTGAGGTTGAGCGTGTCCTTAAATGGTAAACGGTGTTATCCTTGTCGTTGACGCATTCGAGGGTGTTATGCCTCAGACCAAATTCGTACTGATGAAAGCATTAGAACTTTCTCTTCCGGTTATCGTATGTTTAAATAAAGTAGACCGTCCGGAAGCCCGCCCGAACGAGGTTGTCGATGAAGTACTTGAGTTATTCATGGACTTAGACGCATCCGATGAGCAGTTAGACTGTCCGTTCCTGTTTGCATCTGCAAGAGACGGCTATGCCGTTCGCGAGATCGGAGATCTTGTAAATAACAAAAAAGATATGACACCTCTGTTTGAGACTATCATTGATTACATTCCGGCTCCAGAAGGTGATCCGGATGCAAACACACAGGTACTCATCAGTACCATCGATTACAACGAGTATGTCGGACGTATCGGTATCGGTAAAGTCGACAACGGATGCTTAAAAGTAAATCAGGAAGCTGTTGTGGTAAACCATCATGAACCGGACAAACAGAAAAAAGTCCGCATCAGCAAATTATATGAATTTGACGGCTTAAATAAAGTAGATGTCGCAGAAGCAAAGATCGGATCGATCGTAGCAATCTCCGGTATCGCAGATATCCACATCGGAGATACGATCTGTGCACCGGAAAATCCGGTTGCAATACCGTTCCAGAAGATTTCTGAGCCTACGCTTTCCATGAACTTCATGGTAAACGACAGCCCGCTCGCCGGACAGGAAGGTAAATTCATCACTTCCCGCCATTTAAGAGACCGTCTGTTCAAAGAATTAAATACCGATGTTTCTCTGCGTGTAGAAGAGACAGAGAGTCCGGACTGCTACAAAGTATCCGGCCGTGGTGAGCTTCACTTATCCGTTTTAGTTGAGAACATGCGCCGTGAAGGTTATGAGTTTGCAGTCAGCAAAGCAGAAGTTTTATACCACACAGACGAGAACGGCAAAAAGACAGAGCCTATGGAGATCGCTTACGTCGATGTCCCGGATGAGTTTACCGGTACTGTTATCGATAAATTAAGCCAGCGTAAAGGTGAGCTTGTCAATATGAAACCGATCACCTGCGGTTACACCCGTCTGGAGTTTAATATTCCATCCCGTGGTCTCATCGGTTACCGTGGAGATTTCATGACAGACACCAAAGGAAACGGTATCATCAATACCATTTTCAACGGCTATGCTCCTTACCGTGGTGAGATCGCATACCGTAAACTTGGTTCCCTGATCGCATTTGAATCCGGCGAATCCGTAACTTATGGTCTGTTCTCTGCCCAGGACCGCGGTACTTTATTTATCGGACCTGGCGAAAAAGTTTATGCCGGAATGGTCATCGGTTCCTGTGCAAGAGCTGAGGATATCGAGTTAAACGTATGTAAGAAAAAACATCTTACCAATACACGTTCTTCTTCTGCTGATGAAGCACTGACACTGGTTCCGCCAAAAGTTTTAAGTTTAGAGCAGGCGCTTGACTTCATCGATGTCGATGAGCTTCTTGAGGTAACACCGGAGAGCCTTCGTATCCGTAAGCGTATCTTAGATCCAACCTTACGCAAACGTGCTAATATGAAAAAATAATTTTTCACTAACAAAAAAGATGATTTGTACTCCCGCAGGTACGAATCATCTTTTTGTTTATGGCAGCACTTTTTCTCACAATCTGTAATATTTATTATTTTCTCACGACTGTTCTTCCATATCGGCATCGTAAAATGCCCGGCTGTTCTTTCCGTTTTTCTTTACTTTATACATTGCATGATCCGCCGCAGCGATCACTTCTGTACTGTTCTTTCCATCTTTCGGATACACCGCAATGCCGATACTCGATGCCAGATACTGCTCTCCACCGGCAATCTGATATGGTATTTTAAATGTGTCTAAAATCTTCATTGCATAGGAATCTATCACTTCTTTCTGACCGCTTTGCACAATTGCAACAAATTCATCCCCCGCCAGCCGGTAAACCTCGAATACGTCATCCACCAGTGCTCCGGCACGCGCAGCCATTTCCTTAAGCACCGCATCCCCTTCGTTGTGTCCATAGACATCATTGATCCGTTTAAAATTATCCATATCAAACATGATCAGACCAAACGGTTCTTTTTCCCTGATCCGGTACTGCAGGTCTTCCATAAACACACGCCGGTTCAAAAGTGAAGTCAGCGCATCATAGCGCGCTATAAAATTTAATTTTTTATTGAGCGAGCTGATCGTATCGTTTACTTTTCTTTTATGCATATTATCCCGGACAAGCCAGATGATAAACAAAACCATGATCCCACCGATCACAGATGTGATACGGATCACTTTTCCATACTGCTCCATAAAAGTTTCTTCGTGATTGATGATCTTTGCATCATCCGGTAACATGCTGCGCGAAATTCCAAAACGCTTCATAACCGTCTCATCAAAGCAATATGTCATCGGTGAATCTGTTATGACATCCATATTCTCACATGGTTCACCATTTAAAATTTTAAGAGCCATCTCCCCGGCGATCTCGCCCATCTCTTCATGGAAACGATCTCACCTCCAAGCAGTCCTTTCCCCATACCTATCGATATACCGGAAAACATGGGAATATGTGCCCGGCTGCTCAGCATCTGGACAGACTCTGCCGATGCATAAACATTTCCATCCTTATCATTACTGCATAAAATATATAAAAGAATCGTACTCTCATCGAAAGATTCTACGCTCTTAATCAGATCTTTCTGTGAAAATTCTGATGCATTGATATCACTAAACTCCAGATCCGGAAATTCATCTTTGTAAGAATAAAATTCCTTTCTTGCACTAAGCCCGGTTACCGTATTATCAACAATTGCAACAATATGTGCTGCTTCCGGATATATCTTTTTGGCAAGTGCTATGGTATTTCCATAAGTCTGATTTTCTATGATTCCTGTTACATTGGGATTGTAATCCATCGCCAGCGCTTTTAAAACATTATTGACCCCTTCAAAAACAATCGGCGTATTCCCAAAAATTTTCCGATATACAAGCACAAAATTATACGCCGCATCATCTCCCACTATGACCACGTCATAAGCTGGTACCTGGCTTAAATAATAACTCAGGCTCTTGTAAAATAAATGTACATTTTCCGCTGTATCGACATTTTTGGTATCCATAAACTTATAGTCTATGGTCACATCATCCCCCAGTGATTTTCTGATTCCCTCAATCTGCTGTGGAATCGTCTCCCATGCATAGGAATAGGAACTGATGAACAGCACACGTCCTCTTCCTGTTTCTTTTGCATTGACCGGAAAACTTCCCCCTATCCATAGCAGTACAAAAAGAAGTGCTGCCAAAATACAGCCTTTCTCTACTTTATGATTTTTCATATGTGTCCCCCGATTTTTATGCAGCATAACTTTCATTCTGTATGTTTAGATTTTAATTTCTTCAAACTATAATCTAAATTTTCCACCCAATTGTATAAAAAGTCAACATAATTCATCATTTTTTGTCACTTTTTTCCAATTTTTCTTTCTGTTTTTTCGCCCGCTGTAAATAATTTTCCTTCATATCAAAAGTCCTCTTCCACTCTTTCGTTCCTTTCACTTTGTGCACTTCGGAACGGTTTTTATATAAAAACC
>ENA-OQDE01000084-OQDE01000084.1-human-gut-metagenome-genome-assembly--contig:-NODE-84-length-56150-cov-3.957821_pt1 | contig 56150 bp, 69 predicted proteins | sample MGYA00242768_ERZ504595 | MGnify/ENA primary metagenome ERZ504595 (study PRJEB26092, sample SAMD00036307) | human gut metagenome | host: Homo sapiens | study: EMG produced TPA metagenomics assembly of...
AAGATGTAGAGATCAGAGAAGCAGTGCTTCACATTACATTTGAAACTCCGAACGGAGAAGTTGTTACAACAGAAACAGTAACAGCAGAAGGCGCTGATGGAGAAGACGCGGTATTCAGACTTGGTGTGGACTTTAATCTTCCAACAGGATACAAGCTGTCCAACGACAGAGATCAGGTAACAGAAATCAAAATTCCATTTGGATCCACAGGCGGACATACAATGGTTGTAGAGAAAGGTGACCTTTCTTCCATCGTAAAAATCCAGTTTGTAGATGCTGAGAATAATGATGAAGTGGTAGCAGGTGGAGATTACTTTGTTGATGGAGACGGAGACGGAATCTTCCACACAAGAGAGATCACAGAGTGGGTACCGGAAGGATATGAGTTACAGGAAGTTGGAGATTTCCAGGTAGAGCTGTACAAAGAGACACCATTACAGCTGAGTGTAACAAAGATCAAAGAGGATAAACCAGAAACTCCGGATCCAGAGGAGCCAAATAAACCGGAGAAACCAGAGACTCCAGATCAGGAGAAACCAGAAAAACCAGAAAAACCAAACAAAGAAGACGATAAAAAAGAAGACAAAAAAGACGAGAAGAAGAATTCTCCAAAAACAGGAGATGAGACAAATGCAGCAGCTGCAGCATTACCGGCAGGTGTCAGTCTTGCAGCAATCCTTGCAGTATTAGTAAAAAATTCAAATAATCTGAAAAAGAATAGACGGTTTTCGATTATAAGAAATGAGAATATTGCCAAAAATGCAGTGCGTTTTTGGCAATATTTTTCTATACGAGAGGAATGAATATACAATGAAAAAGTATATGAAGATTTTGACAATTATATGTATAGTGGGGATTTGCATGTGTGGATGTAGTAAGAATAAGCCGGAAGAAGCAACTCCATTAACGATATACGAGCAATTGAAGATTACAGACAAATCACTTTCAGAAGCTGATACCGGAGTGATTCAAGAAGGAATTACAAATTGGGTAAAATCTTTTTTAGCAATTAGCAGTGATACAAGAGATAAAGAAGCGATAAATAAAGGTTTATATCAGAGTATTGCCAATAAAGAACAGAAAGAAAAACTGAAACAAGATAGAGAATCATTTTATAAAGACAGTGTAGTCATAATAGAAGATGTGTCTACAGAAATTAAAAGTACAAAAAAAGCAACATACAATGAGAAAGAAGTTGCTGTTGTTGATTGCAAGACTACTGTAAGAGGAATGAGAAATGACCAGGCATTTGAAAAGATATATACTATGCAGATGGTAGTCAATTATCAGACAAATGTTGTATCAGTGTATGAGGTTGAGGATATTACGTGGGAATAAGAAATACCGGTAAAGGGATATCAGTTTTGGAGAGATATCAGGTTACCGGTATTTTTTATGACAAAGAATATAAAAAATGCAGCAATTTTTCATAGAATATTGGAAAGTATTGACAAAAAAAGGATTCGAATATACACTAGAAGTGTTTAGGTAGCAAACGTTACGGAAATTTGAAATGGTTTGTTATTTAAGGGGAAACTAAAAGTTATAATAGGAGGAAAGTAGTATGTACAGGAAAAAATTAATGCGCGTATGCCTGACGGGTGTTATGGTTGTTTCAATTGCAACAGCGAACGTTGCACCAGTGTTTGCAGCAGAGCCAGTGGAAAAGGTGGAGACGGAGAGCGATAGTTGGGATAGGATTTCTGGTGAAATTAATTTTAGAGATACAGACAACAATGAATCTATCTTTGTGCAATTTAACAATGAAAAAGTGGAGGATTATCGTTGGGGTGATGATCCGAAAGATACATATGAAGTATTGCCGGCAGAAACTGTGAAAAAATATCTTCCAGAAGGATATGAATTGGTAGAAGGTATCTATTCGGTAGCAGGTGGAGAGACACAGGATTCTTATTTTGTATATGCCGAGGTAAAGAAAGTACTTGTCGAAGAAACGCAGGATGTGAAAATCAATTATTATGATGAAGCAGCTGGAAAACAGGTAGCAGAAGTGCCGGTACAGGTATCAATTGATACATCGTGTGTAAATATGGCAATCCTGACAAGATACCTGCCAGAAGGATATACACTTGAAGGTTCTGATTGTATCATCAGAGACGGATATGTATATGTATCCGTAGCGCCAGCAGAAGAAGTACAGAATGTAAAAATCAATTACTATGATGAAGCAGCAAAGAAACAGGTAGCAGAAGTACCGGTACAGGTATCAATTGATACATCATGTGTAAATATGGCAATCCTGACAAGATATCTTCCAGAAGGATATACAATCGAAGGTACAGACTGTATCATCAGAGACGGATATGTATATGTATCCGTAGCACCAGCAGAAGAAGTACAGAATGTAAAGATCAATTACTATGATGAGGATGCTGAGAAACAGGTAGCAGAAGTACCGGTACAGGTGTCAATTGATACATCATGCGTAAACATGGCAATTCTGACAAGATATATGCCGGAAGGATATGCATTGGTAAGTTCAGACTGCATCATCAGAGATGGATACGTATATGTTTCTGTAAAGAAAGATGTAGAGATCAGAGAAGCAGTGCTTCACATTACATTTGAAACTCCGAACGGAGAAGTTGTTACAACAGAAACAGTAACAGCAGAAGGCGCTGATGGAGAAGACGCGGTATTCAGACTTGGTGTAGACTTCAATCTTCCAACAGGATACAAGCTGTCCAACGACAGAGATCAGGTAACAGAAATCACAATTCCATTTGGATCCACAGGCGGACATACAATGGTTGTAGAAAAAGGTGACCTTTCTTCCATCGTAAAAATCCAGTTTGTAGATGCTGAGAATAATGATGAAGTAGTAGCAGGCGGAGATTACTTTGTTGATGGTGATGGAGACGGAATCTTCCACACAAGAGAGATCACAGAGTGGGTACCGGAAGGATATGAGTTACAGGAAGTTGGAGATTTCCAGGTAGAGCTGTACAAAGAGACACCATTACAGCTGAGCGTAACAAAGATCAAAGAGGATAAACCGGAAACTCCGGATCCAGAGGAGCCAAATAAACCAGAGAAACCAGAAGATCCTGACAAAGAAGACACAAATAATAAAGACGACAAAAAAGAGGATACTAAGAAAGAAGATAAGAAGAAAAATTCTCCAAAGACCGGAGATGAGACAAGTGCAGCAGCTGCAGCATTACCGGCAGGTGTCAGTCTTGCAGCAATCCTTGCAGTATTAGTAAAAAAATTCAAATAATCTGAAAAACGAATAGACGGTTTTCGGTTATAAGAAATGAGAATATTGCCAAAAATGCAGTGCGTTTTTGGCAATATTTTTTTAAAATTTTCAGATTGTACTAAATCAAATACAAACGAGAATCATTCCTGTTTTCTCTTGTCTTTCTTTTAACATAATGGTATACTAAGACCCGTAAGAAAGAGAAAATTATTCATGTACATTGAAGGAGGATTTTAAACGATGGCACAGTTTGAACAGTGGTCAGGATTTAACGGAAGACTCTGGAAAGAGGAAGTTAACGTTCGTGACTTCATCCAGAACAACTACACACCATATGAAGGTGATGAATCTTTCCTGGTTGGACCTACAGAGGCAACTGACAAATTATGGGGAGAGCTTCAGAAACTGCAGAAAGAAGAGCGTGCAAAAGGCGGCGTTCTGGATATGGAGACAGAAGTAGTTTCTGGACTGACAGCGTATGGCCCGGGATATATTAACGAAGAAATGAAAGATTTAGAGCAGGTTGTTGGTCTTCAGACAGACAAACCGCTGAAGAGAGCATTTATGCCATACGGTGGTATTAAAATGGCTGAGCAGGCTTGTACAACATACGGATATGAGCCAAGCCCGAAACTGCACGAGATCTTCACAAAATATCATAAAACACACAATCAGGAGTATTCGATATCTACACACCTGAGATGAAAAAAGCCCGTCACAGCAAGATCATCACAGGACTTCCGGACACATACGGAAGAGGACGTATCGTAGGTGACTACCGTCGTGTAGCTCTTTACGGAATCGATTACCTGATCGAGCAGAAACAGAATGATTTTATCGAGGGTGAAAGACACGGAATGAAAGGAACAGATTTCCGTCTTCGTGAAGAAATCGCTGATCAGATCAAAGCATTAAAAGAAATGAAAGAAATGGCTGCTGTTTACGGATTTGATATTTCCAAACCAGCTACAAACGCAAAAGAAGCTGTGCAGTGGCTGTACTTCGGATACCTTGCAGCAATCAAAACTCAGAATGGTGCTGCAATGAGCGTTGGACGTATTTCTACATTCCTTGACATTTATATTGAAAGAGACTTAAAGAACGGAACACTGACAGAGACAGAAGCTCAGGAACTGATCGACCACATCGTTATGAAGTTCAGAATGGTTAAATTCGCAAGAATTCCATCTTACAACGAGCTGTTCTCAGGAGACCCGGTATGGGCTACACTGGAAATGGGTGGTATCGGAATGGACGGACGTTCTATGGTAACAAAGAACGACTATCGTTTCCTTCATACACTGGAGAACATGGGACCTTCACCAGAGCCAAACCTGACAGTATTATATTCTTCTAATCTGCCAGAGAACTTCAAGAAATATTCTTCTTATATTTCTATCAAGACAAGTTCTGTACAGTACGAGAACGATGATGTAATGCGTCCGGTATGGGGAGATGACTATTCTATCTGCTGCTGCGTATCTGCAACACAGACAGGAAAAGAGATCCAGTTCTTCGGAGCACGTGCAAACCTTGCAAAATGTCTGCTTTACGCAATCAACGGTGGTGTTGATGAGAAGACAAAAACACAGGTTGCTCCAAAATACAGCCCAATCACATCAGAGTACCTTGACTATGATGAAGTAATGGACAAATATGACCAGATGATGGAATGGCTGTCTAAACTGTATGTAGATACATTGAACATGATTCACTACATGCACGACAAATACTACTATGAAGCAGCAGAGATGGCTCTGATCGATACAAATGTAAGACGTACATTTGCTACAGGTATCGCTGGATTCTCTCACGTAGTAGACTCTTTGAGTGCGATCAAATATGCAAAAGTTAAAGTAATCCGTGACGAAAACGGACTTGCTGTTGACTACGAGACAGAGGGAGACTTCCCAAGATACGGTAACGATGATGACCGTGCTGACGAGATTGCTGTATGGCTGCTGAGAACATTCATGAGCAAACTGAAAAAATGCCACACATACAGAGACTCTGAGCCAACAACATCTATCCTTACAATTACATCTAACGTTGTATATGGTAAGGCTACAGGATCTCTTCCAGACGGAAGAAAAGCTGGGGAACCACTTTCACCAGGAGCAAACCCATCTTACGGTGCAGAGCAGAATGGTCTGTTAGCTTCTCTGAACTCAGTTGCAAAACTTCCATACGAAGAAGCACTGGACGGAATTTCTAATACACAGACAATCAGCTGGAGCACTTGGACATGATGACGATGAGAGAAAAGTAAATCTGGCTAACGTAATGGACGGATACTTTGATCAGGGAGCACATCACCTGAACGTAAACGTATTCGGAACAGAGAAACTCATCGATGCTATGGAGCACCCAGAGAAAGAAGAATATGCAAACTTCACAATCCGTGTATCAGGATACGCTGTTAAATTCATCGACCTGACACGTGAGCAGCAGTTAGACGTAATTGCAAGAACATGCCATAAAGCACTGTAATTTGTAATTCACAGGGACGTAGTACAAACAGGATGCTACGTCCCTTTTTAAATATTAAGAGAAAGGGAATCAAGCAAATGAAAGGATATATACACTCAACAGAGAGTTTTGGATCCGTAGACGGACCGGGAGTCCGTTTTCTTATTTTTGTGAGCGGATGTCCAATGCGCTGTCAGTTCTGCCATAATCCGGATACATGGAGTATGCAGACAGGAACGCAGATGTCAGCAGATGAATTGTTGGACAAAGCATGGAAATACCGCAGTTATTGGGGAAAATCCGGTGGAATTACAGTCAGCGGAGGCGAGCCGCTTTTGCAGATCGACTTCTTATTGGAATTGTTTAAGAAAGCAAAAGAAAAAGGAATCCACACAACAATCGATACAAGTGGAGCACCTTTTACAAGAGAAGAACCGTTTTTTAGTAAGTTTGAGGAACTGATGAAATATACAGATCTGCTTCTTTTGGATATCAAACATATTGACGATGAGCAGCACAAGATTTTGACTGGTCATACGAATCAGAATATTCTGGATTTGGCGAGATATTTAAGTGACATCAATAAACCGGTGTGGATTCGTCACGTACTGGTTCCGGAGAGAAGTGATAATGATGAATATCTGAAAAAGCTGGATGCATTCATTCAGACACTCTCCAATGTAGAGAAAGTGGAAGTACTTCCGTACCATACATTGGGAGAGTATAAGTGGAAAGAACTGGGGATGGAATATCCGCTGGAGGGGATCGAGCCTCCGACAGAAGAGCGGATCCGCAATGCGAATGAATTGCTTCATACAGGAAAATAAAAAAGAAATCGCTCATCATCCGCCTGAGATGATGAGCGATACTTTTTATGCATTATTCTGTTTCAACAAATGCGTCTTTTCCAAGTCCGCACAGTGGACATAACCAGTCTTCCGGGATATCTTCAAAAGCTGTTCCAGCCTCTACACCGTTGTCTGGATCGCCTACTTCAGGATCATAAATGTATCCACATGCTTCACATAAATATTTTTTCATAAAAATAGTCCTCCTTTAATTTTTAACGAAAGCATTTAACATATGTATTATAACCAAAACAAAACGATAAGTCTACTAAAAAATAGAAATTTGTAATTAATTATAATAATAGTAATTGTTATTGATATAAGAAGAGCTAATAAAATAATGAAACAGTAACAGAATGGAGTAATAGGAGCATGGTAAATAGAAAACAATATTGACATCCATACAGGCTGTCCATATAATATAATTAGCAGTTGTATCAAAGGGTTCTGGTTGTTGCAGGACCTTTCTTATATTCTGGAGGGAGAAATTTATTATGAATAAAAAAGAAGTATTAGAAATCCGTAAGCAGTTTACACCGGCAAATTGCGCGATCACAAGAATTGCCGGCTGCTATGTGGATCATGAGAAAAATAAAAAGATGGAATCAAAATCGGCATTTTTATCTTTGCCTGAGGAAGAGGCGTTTAAATATTTTGACATTTTTAAAAAGACACTTTCCGGGACGATGGGGAAAAATATGTTGAATATGGAATTCCCGATCGACCAGGAGATGCCAGGCGGGACACAGGAATTTTTAATGAAACTAAAAGCCAGTAAGCTGGAAGATGACATGCTCCTGGAAGAATTTTATGACAAAGTAATCGCTACATATGAGTATGCGGAGAATTATTATATTATTTTAATCCATGCAATGTATGATGTGCCGGGCAGATCGTCTGACAATCTGGAGATGTTTGACGCATCCGATGAAGTGTATGAGTATTTGGTGTGCAGTATCTGTCCGGTTTCGTTGTCAAAGGCAGGATTAAGTTACAATGCAGAGAGCAATTGTATTCAGGATCGTATCCGGGACTGGGTGGTAGATATGCCGGACAAGGGATTTTTGTTTCCGGCTTTTAATGACAGAAGCACGGATATTCATGGAGTACTCTATTATACGAAGAAATCAGAGGATTTGCAGCCGGAGTTGATTGAGCAGCTGCTGGGAGCAAGGATGCCGATGTCAGCCAACACGCAGAAGGAGACATTTCAGATGCTGATCGAGGATACTCTGGGAGAAGACGGAGATTATGAGACGATCCGCAATATCCATGATACTTTGAATGACATGATTGAGGAACATAAAGAAGAACCGGAACCGCTGCAGTTGGATAAGACCGATGTACGCAAGGTATTTGAAAAGAGCGGCGTTTCTTCGGAAAAAATGGAGTGTTTTGATCAAAATTATGAAGAGACAGCAGGGGAAAAGACTTCTCTTCTTGCAACCAATATTACGGAGACAAAAAAGTTTCAGATTGAAACGCCGGATATTGTGATTAAAGTCAATCCGGAACGGGCGGATCTGATCGAAACGAGAGTGATAGATGGAAGGCAGTGTCTGGTCATTGCTGTAGATGATCATATTGAAGTTAATGGAGTAAATGTAAGGACTCTGAAGCGCAAAAAAAGCACAGAAGAAGAGGAATAAAATAGAACATAACGGGATTTTTATCTGGCGGTCTCAGATGTTGATCAGAGACTGCTTTTTTACGAAATGAAAATAATTAAATATCTAACTAGTTTATTGGCATAAATATTAAAAAAATGTGAAAAATTATATTAATGCTTGATTTTTTTGGAAGATAATACTAATATATCGATTAGATATCTAACTAATTAAAAAGGAGGTATAGCAATGCGCTGTGATCTGGATAAGGTTCCAAGTGTCGGACTCTTTGGGATGGTGGTTCATCAGGGCGGACTGCGGGCACAGAAGATGTTTGACAAGTATGGGCTGAATAAGAGTCAGGCAGGCATCCTGTTTATGCTGCATCATGAGGAAGCTGTTTCTCAAAAGCCTCTTTCTCAGAAGGAGCTGGCAAAAAAGCTGAATGTGACGGCGCCGTCTATTACATCTGCGATTCAGAAGATGGAGAAGGCTGGATTTATCAAACGACAGCCGGACGAAAAGGATCAAAGGATCATGCGTCTGTATCTGGATGAAAAGGGAAAGGCTTGCATTGAACATGTAAAGGAAGTAGCCATGCAGATGGATGAAATCATGTTCCGAGGCATCAGTCAGGAAGAGAAGCTTCTTTTGCGAAGAATTATGATTCAGATTTTTGACAACTTAAAAGAAGAACCAAGGTTTCATACATCAGGAGAAAGTAAAACAGAGAGATAAGGCAGGAAAGGAGAGCGTATGAAAAATTTATTTAAATTTATCGGACATTACTGGAAAGCGGTCATCGCGATTGTTGCGATACTGGCAGTACAGGCTTATTGTGACCTGTCACTTCCGGCTTATACATCCGATATTGTCAACGTGGGAATCCAGCAAGGCGGAATTGAAGATAAAGTGCCGGCTGCGATTTCAGAAGAAGAGTGGAATAAGGTGATGTTGTTTGTATCACAAAAGGACCAGGACACGGTGAAGGATGCATATGAAAAAGACGAGAGTTCTTATGATAAGACCGCCTTCGTTTTGAAGGATTTCGTCAAGGAAGATGAGACAGCGCTGAAGAAGTAGAAGATGTTTTAGCGCTTCCGATGATGGTAACTTCCGGTTTTGAGTCCGGAAGCAAGCAGACTCAGAAAATGGAGAAGGAACTGAAAAAACAGATTCCAAAGGAGATGCTCACAGAAGATACTACGGTGTTTGATATTTTACAGATGATGCCGCAGGAATCCAGAGAGGAACTGGTAAAAGAGATCAAAAAAGAAATGAAAGACATGCCGGATATGATTCTGGAGCAGGCAGCAGTAAGTTATGCAAGGAATGCATATCAGGATCTGGGTATGGATGTAGATCAGATGCAGTATCACTATCTGTTTACTACGGGCGGTAAGATGATCGCACTTGCGTTTCTTGGAATGGCAGCCAGTGTTTTAGTCTGTTATCTGGCTTCACGGGTGGGAGCAAGAGTCGGACGGGATCTCAGAGGAAGAGTGTTCCGAAAGGTAGTTGGATTTTCCAACAACGAATTTGATTCATTTTTCGACTGCATCATTGATTACAAGGAGTACCAATGATATTCAGCAGGTACAGTTTTTGGCAGTTATGGTTCTGCGAATGGTATTGTATGCACCGATTCTCGCGTTGGGCGGTGTTTATAAGGTATTTCAGACCAATGTTTCAATGTCCTGGATCATTGCACTTGCGGTGATTTTGATCTTTTGTGTGGTGTTGGTGCTGTTTGTTGCGGCAATGCCAAAGTTCAAAACATTGCAGAAACTGGTAGACAGGCTGAATCTGGTGACAAGAGAAATTCTGACCGGGCTTTCAGTGATTCGAGCATTCAGTACAGAAAAGCATGAAGAAGAGCGGTTCGACACAGCTAACAAAAACCTGACGAGAACGAATTTGTTTGTTAACCGTGCGATGACATTTATGATGCCGACGATGATTCTGATCATGAATGGTGTTTCTGTTCTGATCGTATGGAACGGGCACATGGAATCAGTGACGGTCAGATGCAGGTTGGAGATATGATGGCATTTATTCAGTATACGATGCAGATTATTATGGGATTCCTGATGATCTGTATGATTTCGATCATGCTTCCAAGAGCGGGAGTGTCTGCAGATCGTATTCAGGAAATTCTGACAAGTGAGACGGTGATCGATGATCCGAAAGAAGCAAAGGCATTCTGTAAAGAAGAAGCAGGTGTCCTGAAGTTTGATCATGTGTCATTCCGTTATCCGGGAGCAGACGAAGATGTACTCCATGATATTCATTTTACGGCAAGGCCGGGAGAGACGACAGCGATTATCGGAAGTACCGGAAGCGGAAAATCCACACTGGTCAATCTGATCCCGCGATTTTATGATGTGACGGAAGGAACGATCACCCTGGATGGTGTGGATATCAGAGAAGTATCCCAGCATACGCTGCGTGATAAGATTGGATATGTTCCGCAGAAAGGTGTTCTGTTTTCCGGAGATATTGCTTCCAATATTTTGTTTGGAAATCCGGATGGAGGAGAAGCTGTGATGAAGGAAGCAGCACAGATCGCACAGGCGGAAGAGTTTATCGAAGCAAAATCAGAGAAATATCACAGTCATATAGCACAGGGCGGTTCGAATGTATCAGGAGGACAGAAGCAGAGGCTTTCCATTGCAAGAGCAATTGCAAAACGTCCAGAATTGTTTATTTTTGATGACAGCTTTTCGGCGCTTGACTATAAGACAGATGTTGCACTTAGAAAAGCGTTGAAGAAAAAGACTGCGCAGAGCACGGTGCTGATCGTAGCACAGCGTATCAGCACAATCCTTCATGCAGAGCAGATTATTGTATTAGATGAAGGAAAGATCGCCGGAATCGGAACGCATAGAGAACTTTTGGATTCGTGTGAAGTGTATCGTCAGATTGCGGCTTCACAGCTTTCTGAGGAAGAGTTAGATTTGAACGGAAAGGGGGCAGAGGCAAATGCCTAGACATGGACATATGGGGCCGGGCGGCGCCAATGAGAAAGCAAAAGACTTTAAGGGAACGCTGAAAAAGCTTCTTCATTATATGAGTGTCTTTAAAGTACAGATGGCATTTATTGTGATTTTTGCAATCTGTGGAACCGTTTTTGATATTGTAGGACCGAAGATTTTAGGAAAGGCCACAACAGAGATTTATAATGGTCTGGTCAGTAAAGTGTCAGGCGGCAGTGGAATGGACTTTGGGAGAATTGGGCAGATTCTTCTGATGACATTGGGATTATATCTGATCAGCGCATTGTGTTCGTTTATCCAGGGCTATCTGATGACGGGAGTTTCCCAGAAAACAACATACCGTTTGCGTAAGGAGATTTCCGAGAAGATCAATCGGATGCCGATGAATTATTTTGATACAAAGCCGGTCGGAGAAGTACTCTCCAGAGTGACCAATGATATTGATACGCTGGGACAGAGTCTGAACCAGAGTGCGACACAGATGATCACGTCCGTGACAACATTGATCGGAGTACTGGCAATGATGCTTTCCATCAGCCCGTTGATGACATTGGCGACGCTGGTAATCCTGCCGGTCTCTATGATCCTGATTTCATTTGTGATGAAGCATTCACAGAAATATTTCCGCGGACAGCAGGAATATCTGGGAAATGTGAATGGGCAGGTGGAAGAAATCTACAGTGGACATAATATCATCAAAGCCTTCAATAAAGAGGAAGATGTGATTCGTGAGTTTGATACAACCAATGACAGGCTTTATGATTCCGCATGGCGTTCTCAGTTTTTTTCGGGGATGATGATGCCGATCATGCAGTTTATCGGAAATCTTGGCTATGTAGTCGTTGCGATTCTGGGAGGATTTCTGACGATCAAGAAAACGATTGAAGTGGGAGATATTCAGTCTTTCATTCAATATGTCAGAAGTTTTACACAGCCGATCCAGCAGATCGCACAGGTTGCAAACATGCTGCAGATGACAGCTGCGGCGTCCGAGAGAGTGTTTGAATTTCTGGAGGAAGAAGAGGAAGATCAGACTGTGGAGCATCCGGTATCGGTAGAAAATCTGGAAGGAAATGTAAGCTTTGATCATGTTCATTTTGGATACAATGCGGATAAGATCATTGTCAATGACTTCTCAGCAGAAGTAAAAGAGGGGCAGAAAATTGCAATTGTAGGACCGACCGGAGCAGGAAAGACAACGATGATCAAGCTTCTGATGAGATTCTACGATGTAAACAGCGGTGCGATCAAGATCGACGGACATGACGTCAGGGATTTCAACAGAAGTGAACTGCGTGAAATGTTCGGAATGGTGCTGCAGGATACCTGGCTGTTCAATGGAAGTATCCGGGACAACATCAAATACGGAAAACTGGATGCAACGGATGAAGAAGTGATCCAGGCAGCCAAGGCAGCTCATGTGCATCAGTTTGTGAAGACACTGCCGGGCGGATATGATATGGAACTGAATGAAGAAGCAAACAATGTGTCTCAGGGTCAGAAACAGCTGTTGACGATCGCGAGGGCAATTCTGGCAGATCCGAAGATCCTGATTCTGGATGAGGCGACAAGTTCTGTAGATACAAGGACAGAGGTATTGATCCAGAAAGCCATGGATAACCTGATGAAGGGACGTACCAGCTTTGTGATTGCTCATCGTCTGTCAACGATTCGGGATGCAGATATGATCCTTGTTATGAAAGACGGAGATATCGTAGAGCAGGGAAATCACGAAGAACTTCTGGCAAAAGGCGGATTCTATGCGGATCTGTATAACTCACAGTTTGAGAAAACAACGGAAGTGGCATAATATAAGAACCGGCAGGAGAGGAGACTTTCCTGTCGGTTTTGTGTTTCGTGAAAAAATATGTTATACTAAAAAATATGACAAAAAAGGGGGCAAAAGAGTATGCCGTTGACACATTTTGATGCGGAGGGAAAAGCCCGCATGGTAGACGTGACAGAGAAAAAAGAGACGGTAAGAGAAGCAACAGCAACCGGAAAGATCAAAGTCAGTCGGGACGTGTATGATGCGATTGAAGCCGGAACGGTCGGAAAAGGCGATGTGCTTTCTGTAGCGACCACAGCCGGGATCATGGGTGTGAAACGGACGCGGATCTGATTCCGATGTGTCATATCCTGCCGATCACGAACTGTAAGATCCGTTTTGAAAAGGATCCAAAAATCTGGAGATCACCTGTTTTTGTACGGTAAAAGTGACCGGAAAGACCGGAGTGGAGATGGAGGCGCTGACAGGTGTCAGTGTGGCGCTCCTGACGATTTATGATATGTGTAAGGCTCTGGATAAATTTATGGAAATACAGGATATTTATCTTTGTAAAAAGACCGGAGGAAAGAGCGGAGAAATCGTAAATTCGAGAATGGAAGACAGAGGAGAAGAGGGAAGATGAAGGCAGCAGTTGTGACATTGAGCGACAGGGGATTTCGAAACGAACGGGAAGATAAAAGCGGAGAGCTGGTACAGATGATGTTGAAAGAAGCCGGATATGAAGTGGCGGAATACAGGTTACTTCCGGATGAGCAGGCGCAGATTGAGACGGTATTAAAAGAGTTGAGTGATGAGAAAGAGATGGATCTGATCCTCACGACAGGAGGAACCGGGTTTTCGCAAAGAGACTGTACACCGGAAGCAACGCTGAATGTAGCTACCAGAAATGCGCCGGGGATTGCAGAAGCAATGCGGTATGCGTCACTGGCTATTACCCCCAGAGCGATGTTGAGCCGCGGGGCATCGGTGATTCGAAATCAGACACTGATCATTAACCTTCCGGGCAGTCCGAAAGCGGTGAAAGAAAATCTGGAGTATATTTTGCCTACACTGTCACATGGACTGGAAATTTTAAAAGGAGTGACAGGAGAATGCGGGATCAGTTTGAAAGAAACATAAATTATATGAGAGTATCCGTCACGGACTTGTGCAATCTGCGTTGTGTGTATTGCATGCCGAAAGAGGGAATCAGACAGATTTCTCACGATGAGATCCTTACGTTTGATGAGATCGCAAGGGTGTGCCGGATCGGGGCAGAACTTGGGATTTCCAGGATCAAGCTGACAGGCGGCGAACCGCTGGTGCGAAAGGGGATTGAAGACCTTGCAGAGATGATCTGCCGGATTCCGGGAATCGAGCAGGTGACGCTGACGACAAACGGAATCCTGTTAAAAGACAAATTGCCTGCACTCAAAAAGGCTGGAATTTCTGCGGTTAACATCAGTCTCGATACGATGGACAGAGCGCAGTACCAGGAATTGACAGGAAAGGACTGTTTGTTGCAGGTAATGGAAGGCATTCGGGCGGCACTGGAGCAGGGGATGCGTGTGAAAATAAACTGCGTGGCGCTAAATGAATGTAATGAGTTTCAGTGGGGAAAGCTTGCAGCATTGGCAAAAGAGTATCCGCTGGATGTGCGTTTTATTGAAATGATGCCGATTGGTCTTGGAAAAGCTTATCAGGGAAGTATGCAGGAAGTGATACAGAAGAACCTGGAAAATATATATGGTGCAGCAAAGCCGGATTCAGGGGCAGTGCGTGGAAATGGTCCGGCAGTATACTGGGAGTTTCCTGGGTTTCAGGGAAAGATTGGATTTATCAGTGCGATCTCCCATAAGTTCTGCAAAGACTGCAACCGGATTCGGATGACGGCTGAAGGTTTTGTGAAGCCCTGTCTGCAGTTCGCACAGGGAGTGGATATGAGATCCCTTTTAAGAGGGCAGACGGATGATGAAGAACTGAAGCAGGTATTCGAGCAGTTGATTTATGAAAAGCCGCGCTGCCATCAGTTGAAACAGAAAAAGCGGACGAAAGTCTCGAACAGCGCGAGATGTCAAAAATCGGAGGATAGGTTGAAATGGGAATTGTAAGAGCAGTGTGTACGAGCCGGCAAAGGGAACGCAAAAGACGAACGTGAAAAGTGCGGAATTTATAGAAGATTTTGGAATCAAAGAGGATGCCATGCGGGAAAGTGGCATCGTCAGATCAGTCTTCTTTCCTATGAAAAGATCGAGGCGTTTCGGGCAAGAGGAGCAGAGGTTGCAGATGGTGCATTTGGAGAAAATCTGGTGGTAGAGGGATTTGACTTTAAAAATCTTCCGGTGGGAACCAGGTTTCAGTGCAACGAAGTTATTTTAGAGATGACACAGATTGGAAAGGAATGTCATCACGGATGTGAGATTTTTCAGAAGATGGGAGACTGTATCATGCCAAGGGAAGGTGTATTTGCAAGGGTCATCCACGGCGGACGGATTTCCTCCGGGGATGAGATGTACATGTTGGGTCAAGGTGAGCAGTAACCATTTCGATATGAAGTGAGAGAAGATTCTCTTGCAGAAATAAAGGAAACGTAATATAGTGTAAAAAGCAAAAGTAAACGGAGGAACAAACATGAAATGGAATAAATTTCGTCTGACAACAACAACAGAGGCAGAGGATATTGTCAGCAGTATGCTTATGGATCTGGGAATCCAGGGGGTCGAGATTGAAGATAAAGTTCCGCTGACACAGTCGGATAAAGAGCAGATGTTCGTTGATATCCTGCCGGAGACAGAGGCAGATGACGGTGTGGCATACCTGAGTTTTTATCTGGAGGAGGATGAAGATAAAGAGAAGGTACTTGCTGATGTGCGTGCAGAATTACAGGATATGGCATCCTATTTGAACGTGGGTGCGTGTACGATCGAAGAGTCTCAGACAGAGGATGTGGACTGGGTAAATAACTGGAAGCAGTATTTTCATCAGTTCTATGTGGATGACATTCTGATCATCATCCTGGGAGGAAGTAAAGCCGGAAGACAGTGATAAAATGGTGATCCATATCGATCCGGGGACTGCATTCGGAACAGGAATGCATGAGACAACCCAGCTTTGTATCCGGCAGATCCGCAAATATACAACGCCGGAGACAACAATCCTTGATGTGGGATGCGGAAGCGGTATTCTGGGAATGCTGGCTTTGAAATTCGGCGCAAAATATTCCGTTGGAACAGATCTGGATCCATGTGCGATCGAGGCAACTTATGAGAACATGGAAGTCAACGGAATCAGTAAAGAGATGTACGAAGTGATGATCGGAAATATCATTGATGACAAAGACGTGCAGGACAAAGTTGGTTATGGAAAATATGACATTGTCGTTGCAAATATTCTGGCAGATGTTTTGGTCGCACTGACACCGGTGATCGTGGATCAGCTCAAAGACGGTGGAATCTACATCACCAGCGGAATTATTGATGACAAAGAAGAGACAGTGGTAGAGGCAGTTAAAGCAGCAGGTCTGGAAGTCCTGGAAGTGACGTATCAGGGTGAGTGGGTTTCTGTGACAGCAAGAAAGAACGGATAAGGAAGGATTAAGATCCATGCAGAATTTTTTTGTATATGACTCTCAGGTGCAGGGGGAAAACATTTATATAGAGGGAACCGATGTAAACCACATCGTACATGTTCTTCGTATGAAGGTTGGAGAGGAAGTCAGTGTACACGATGATGTGAACCGGAAATACCTGTGCCGGATCGAGAAACTGCTGGAAGAAAGAGTGGTGCTTTCTATTGTGGAGCAGCAGGAGTCGGACACGGAACTTTCCTGCCCGATCTATCTGTTCCAGGGTCTTCCAAAGGGAGATAAGATGGAATGGATCATTCAGAAGTGTGTAGAGCTTGGCGTACATGCAATCGTGCCGGTCGCGACGAAGCGGGCGGTTGTAAAGCTGGACGAGAAGAAGGCGCAGAAAAAAGTGAACAGATGGAATGCCATCGCAGAGAGTGCGGCGAAGCAGTCCGGAAGAGGGATCGTTCCGGAAGTACTTCCGGTGATGAAATGGAAGGAGGCGCTGGAATACGCGCGTCAGCTGGATGTTAAGATGATCCCTTATGAGAAGGCAGCAGGGATAAACGCCACAAAGCAGCTGATCGCCTCTGTTTCTTTTGGACAGTCAGTCGGGATTTTTATCGGTCCGGAAGGCGGCTTTGAAGAGGCAGAAGTGGAAGCTGCAAAAGCGATGGGAGCAGTCCCGGTGACTCTGGGAAAAAGGATCTTACGAACAGAGACGGCCGGAATGACGATCCTGTCAATTCTGATGTATCATCTGGAAAGAGAGTAACATAGTTTAATATTGAGAAGAAGTGAAAAGGAAGGTATCATGGAAGTATATTTGGACAATTCGGCGACTACCAGATGTTACACAGAGGTGGGAGAACTGGTATATAAAGTGATGTGTCAGGACTATGGAAATCCGTCTTCCATGCACCGTAAAGGTGTGGATGCGGAGCATTATATCAAGGATGCAAAAGAAATTCTGGCAAAAATTCTGAAGGTCAATGCAAAAGAAATTTATTTTACGTCCGGCGGTACAGAAAGTGACAATCTGGCGATCATTGGAACAGCAAAAGCAAACAAAAGAAGAGGAAATCATCTGATCACATCATCTATTGAGCATCCGGCGATTTTGAATACGATGCGTTATCTGGAAGAGGAAGAAGGCTTTCGTGTGACCTATCTTCCGGTGGACAGCATGGGACGCATCAAGCTGGAAGCTCTGAAAGAGGCGTTGTGTGACGAGACAATTCTGGTTTCCGTCATGTATGTGAATAACGAAGTAGGAGCAGTGCAGCCGATCGATGAAGCTGTCCGGATCGTGAAGGAATATAATCCGGATATTCTGTTCCATTCGGATGCCGTACAGGGATTCGGAAAGTATAAGATTTATCCGAAGCGTCAGAAGATCGATCTGCTGACAGGAAGCGGACATAAGATCCACGGACCGAAAGGAACTGGATTTTTATATGTCAGTGAGAAAGTTAAGATCAAACCAATCGTGTTTGGCGGAGAACAGCAGAAAAATGTCCGTTCCGGTACAGAGAACGTTCCGGGGATTGCAGGACTCGGGTTAGCGGCAAAGATGATCTACCATGATCTGGATATGAAGACTGCACTGATGCGGGAACTCAAAGAGTATTTTATTGAAGGAATCGCGAAGATTGAAAATACAACCGTTCACGGGATGACCGATGAAAACAGTGCACCGCATATCATCAGTGTGGGCTTTGCAGGGATTCGAAGTGAAGTGCTTCTGCATACGCTGGAAGAGAAAGGAATTTACGTATCCTCAGGTTCTGCATGTGCGTCCAACCATCCGGCAATCAGCGGGGTGTTAAAGGGCATCGGAGCAGGAAAAGAGTATCTGGATGCGACGATCCGTTTCAGCATGTCTGAATTTACAACCAGAGAAGAAATTGACTATACATTGGAAACGCTATATAATTGTGTACCGATGCTGAGAAGATATACAAGACATTGATGCTTGATAAAGAGTCCAAAAGAAAAGGATAAATAAAGGAGAATATCATGAGATTTCATTCATTTTTGATTAAATACGGAGAAATCGGGATCAAAGGAAAGAACCGGTATCTGTTTGAAGACGCTCTGGTGCGTCAGATCCGTTTTGCATTGAAGGATGTGGACGGAGAATTTAATGTACACAAAGCACAGGGGAGAGTGTATGTGGACTGTGAAGGCGAATACGATTACGAAGAGACTGTGGAAAGTTTGAAACGAGTGTTTGGTATCGTAGGAATCTGCCGGTTGTGCGTCTGCAGGACAATGGATTTGAACAGCTGAAAAAAGATGTGGAAAAATATATCGGAGAAGTGTACCCTGAGAAAAACCAGACATTTAAGATTGAAGCAAGAAGAAGCAGAAAGTCTTATCCGTTGAATTCTATGGAATTGAACTGTGAGTTGGGCGGTGTGATCCTGGATGCGTACCCGGAGATGAAAGTAGACGTACACAATCCGCAGATTCGTCTGAATGTGGAAGTACGGGAAGAGATTTATCTGTACTCAGAGATTATTCCGGGGCCGGGCGGAATGCCGGTAGGAACTAACGGAAGTGCCATGCTCCTGCTCTCCGGTGGTATCGACAGCCCGGTTGCCGGATATATGATCGCAAAACGCGGTGTCGCTCTGGAAGCAACGTATTTCCATGCACCACCGTATACGAGTGAACGTGCAAAAGAAAAAGTGGTGGATCTGGCAAGACTGGTTTCCAGGTATTCCGGCCCGATCAAGCTCAACGTAGTCAACTTTACAGACATTCAGCTGTATATCTATGAGAAGTGTCCGCATGAAGAACTGACGATTATTATGCGAAGATACATGATGAAGATCGCAGAGCATTTGCAAAACAGGATGGCTGCCTGGGACTGATCACCGGAGAAAGTATCGGACAGGTTGCGAGCCAGACGATGCAGAGCCTTATGGCGACCAATGCGGCATGTACGCTTCCGGTCTACCGTCCGCTGATCGGATTTGATAAAAAGGAAATTGTGGATATTTCTGAAAAGATTGATACGTACGAGACATCGATCCAGCCGTATGAAGACTGCTGTACGATTTTTGTTGCCAAGCATCCGGTGACAAAACCGAATCTGGAGCGTATTGAGAAATCCGAGAGAAATCTGGATGAGAAGATTGATGAGCTGATGCAGACAGCAATCGATACGGTTGAAACGATCATGGTAAAATAGGACAATAAAAAGGCTGCCTCATAAAGAGACAGCCTAAAAATAAATGATTCCATTATTTGATGATGTAAGAATCCAGTGCAGCTAAGATGTCATCCAGATTAGAATCAGCGTGAATATTCAGATCGATCGGTTTAGAAAGATCCAAACTGAAAATTCCCATAATTGATTTGGCATCTATCACATATCTTCCGGACACTAAATCAAAATCGTTGTCATATTTTGTGATTTCGTTTACAAATGATTTTACTTTGTCGATTGAGTTTAAAGAAATCTGTACTGTTTTCATTATAAAAGTCCCTCCTTGATATACAATGCTTCGAGTATCTGTACTCTAGGTATATTCTACGAGAAGTAACTGCAAAAGTCAAGGAACAAACAGGAAAAACAAGGAAAACCAGGAGAATATTTTTATGAAAAAAGTCGCGTTACACAATCTGGGATGTAAGGTAAATGCATATGAGACAGAAGCCATGCAGGAAATGCTGGAACATGCCGGATATGAGATCGTTCCGTTTCAGGAAGGAGCGGACATTTATGTGATCAATACATGCACAGTGACCAATATTGCGGACCGCAAATCAAGACAGATGCTGCATCGGGCAAGAAAGATGAATCCGGATGCTGTTGTGGTCGCAGCCGGCTGTTATGTGCAGGCACAGGCTGAAAAGCAGGTGATCGATCCATGTATTGATATTGTACTCGGAAACAATAAAAAGCAGGATCTTCTGACAGCGCTGCAGGCATATGAAGAAGCACACGGTGATTTGCGGGAAGTGATCGATATCAATCATACAAAAGAATATGAGAATCTGCATCTGACAAAACAGGGGGAGCATACGAGAGCATATATCAAGGTGCAGGATGGCTGCAACCAGTTTTGTTCTTACTGTATTATCCCGTATGCGAGAGGAAGAGTCAGAAGCAGGGCAAAAGAAGATGTAGTAGCAGAAGTGACAGATCTGGCGAAAAACGGATACCAGGAAGTCGTGCTGACGGGAATTCATCTGAGCTCCTATGGCATTGATTTTGAAAATGAAGACAATCTGCTCAGTCTGATTCGTGCAGTGCATGAGATTGAAGGAATCAAAAGGATTCGTCTGGGATCTCTGGAACCAAGGATCATCACAGAAGAGTTTGTACAGGCGATCGCAGCGCTTCCGAAGATGTGCCCGCACTTCCATCTGTCATTGCAGAGTGGCTGCAATGAAACCTTAAAGAGGATGAACCGCAGATATACAAGTGAAGAGTTTTATGAAAAGTGTGAGATATTAAGAAAGTATTTTGAAAAACCGGCGCTGACAACAGATGTGATCGTGGGATTTCCGCAGGAAACAGAGGAAGAATTTGAAACAACGTATGAATTTCTGAAAAAGATCTGCTTCTATGAGACTCATATTTTCAAATATTCCAAACGAGAAGGCACGAAAGCGGCAGTGATGCAGGGACAGATCCCGGAGCAGATCAAGGCAAAAAGAAGCGCCAGACTGATCGAACTGGGGGAGAAAAACCGCAGAGCATATGAAGAATCGTTCCTTGGAAAAACAGTGGAAGTGCTGGTGGAAGAAAAATCGGATGTGAACGGAAAAGAAATGTGGACAGGGCACACAAAAGAGTATATGAAAATTGCACTAGAGTCAGAGAAAAATCTTCAGAATTGTATTCTAAACGTGCAAATTAAAGATGGCCGGGAAATTATTCATTGAATTTTAAAATAGATTATATTAGAATGATAAGTAGGATACTAACGCAATTATGCTGATTCCGGGGAATCAGATCTGCGCGTGAATAAAAGAAAAATGGAGGAGATACGATGAGCGATTTGAGTAATACACAGTTCTTTCAGGTAGAACCGGGACCACAGATTTCTGCAAAAGATATTCTGGAAATCGTGTATAAGGCACTGAAAGAAAAAGGATACAACCCGGTTAACCAGATCGTGGGATACATTATGTCAGGAGATCCTACTTACATTACCAGCTATAATGGAGCAAGAAGCCTGATTATGAAGGTGGAAAGGGATGAATTGGTCGAAGAACTGTTAAAAGCGTATATCGAGCATAATTCATGGGAATAATCGACTATGCGGATCATGGGACTGGATTATGGCACGAAGACTGTAGGGGTTGCGATCAGCGATGCTCTTGGTCTGACTGCGCAGGGGATAGAGACCATTCAGAGAAAAGAGGAAAACAAGCTGCGCCGTACACTCGCCCGGATTGAAGAGCTGGTAAGGGAATATGAAGTGGATACGATCGTGCTTGGTTTTCCAAAGCATATGAATAACGATGTGGGTGAACGTGCAAAAAAGTCTCTGGAATTCAAAGAGATGCTGGTGCGCAGGACAGGACTTGATGTGGTGATGTGGGACGAGCGGCTTACTACCGTGGAGGCAGAGCGTACATTGATCGAGAGTCAGGTGCGGCGCGAGAACAGAAAGCAGTATATTGACAAGATCGCAGCTGTTTTATCCTGCAGGGATATCTGGATTCGATTTATTTGAAAAAGAAAGCCGAAGAGGAAAACTAGAAGCTGCCCACAGGAGGAAGAACGCATGGAAAAGATTAAGTTTTGTTTTGACGAGTCGGGAGACAGCGTTGAATTTTTGTACTGGAACAGACAAAGATCAACGGGGCATCCTATATTCTTGTGACAGATTCACAGGAGGATGACGCGGAGTGTCTGATCTTAAAAGAAGGTGAATCTCAGGACGCGAAAGAGAGTGTCTATGAGATCGTAGAGGACGACGTAGAATTACAGGCGGTTTCCAAAGTATTTGAGGAACTGCTGGAAGATGTAGAGATTGAAATGTAACTTAGAATATTACTTTACCGCAGGGGACGTGGAGGATGACAGTAGAACAGGAAAAAGTACAGGGGATGCTCAAGGAAAAGCTCAGAGAAAAAGGCTGGAAAGTGACCAGACAGAGACTTTCTATTTTGCAGACCCTGGCAGAACATAAAGGGCAGCATCTGGCGGCGGAAGACATTTTTGAGCTGATGAAGGATGAATATCCGGAAATGGGGCTTGCGACCGTGTACCGTACGCTGCAGCTTTTGTATGAGATTCAGCTGATCGACCGGATTCATTTCAATGATGGATGTATCCGGTATGAGATCGGTCATATATTTGACGGAGACTCCAAACACAGTCATCATCATCTGATCTGCAGAACATGTGGCGTGTGATGCCGTTTGAAGATGATTTTCTGGAGGATCTGGAGGCACAGATCGAAGCCGATACCGGTTTTCATGTGTTGGATCATGAACTGAAATTTTATGGTCAGTGTAAGGAATGTGCCGAAGCTTCCATGCGGAAAGAGAATACATAAAAAACTCATGGAGGTGTATATTTTTGAAAAAAGAAAATCGTGGAAAATTAAAAATCATTCCTTTGGGAGGTCTTGAGCAGATCGGTATGAATATTACTGCTTTCGAATATGAAGACAGTATCATTGTGGTAGACTGCGGGCTTGCATTCCCGGAGGATGACATGCTCGGAATCGATCTGGTCATTCCGGATGTGACTTATCTGAAGGATAATATATCCAAAGTAAAAGGATTTGTGATCACCCATGGTCATGAAGATCATATCGGAGCTTTGCCGTATGTACTTAAGGAGATCAATCTTCCAATCTATACTACAAAGCTGACAATGGGAATCATCGAGAACAAGTTAAAAGAGCATAATCTGCTCCGTACGACAAAGAGAAAAGTGGTGCGTCATGGACAGTCCATCAATCTTGGACAGTTCCGAATTGAATTTATCAAGACGAACCACAGTATTCAGGATGCTTCCGCACTGGCGATCTATTCACCGGCAGGAACTGTTGTGCATACCGGAGACTTCAAGGTGGATTATACACCGGTATTCGGAGATGCCATTGATCTGCAGCGTTTTGCGGAGATCGGAAAGAAAGGTGTGCTGGCTCTGATGTCAGACAGCACGAATGCAGAGCGGAAAGGATTTACCCAGTCAGAGCGTACGGTGGGAATTACGTTTGATCATATTTTTGCAGAGCATCAGAACACAAGAATCATCATCGCGACATTTGCATCGAACGTAGACCGTGTGCAGCAGATTATCAACTCTGCATATAAGTACGGAAGAAAAGTTGTGGTAGAAGGACGCAGCATGGTAAATATCATCACGACAGCATCTGAGCTTGGGTATCTGAATGTGCCGGAGAATACACTGATCGAGATCGATCAGTTGAAGAACTATCCACCGGAGAAGACCGTTCTGATCACAACAGGAAGCCAGGGAGAATCCATGGCTGCACTTTCCAGAATGGCAGGGGATGTACACCGTAAAGTGACGATTCAGCCGAATGACACGATCATTTTCAGTTCGAATCCGATTCCTGGAAATGAGAAGGCAGTATCCCGTGTGATCAATGAGCTTTCTGCAAAGGGTGCGAACGTGATATTCCAGGATGCGCATGTTTCCGGACATGCCTGTCAGGAAGAGTTAAAGCTGATCTATTCGCTGGTAAAACCAAAGTATGCCATTCCGGTGCATGGTGAGTACCGCCACTTAAAAGCAAATGCGGAGATCGCGCAGTCTCTGGGAATTCCGAAAGAGAATATCTTTATCATCCAGAGCGGAGATGTGATCGAGCTGAGTGATGCAGAAGCAAAAATAGTGGATAAAGTCCATACAGGAGCGATTCTGGTAGATGGTCTGGGTGTCGGTGATGTCGGAAATATCGTATTGCGAGACAGACAGCATCTGGCAGAGGACGGAATTCTGATCGTTGTTCTGACACTGGAAAAAGGCAGCAACAATCTGCTGGCAGGACCGGATATCGTATCCAGAGGATTTGTCTATGTAAGAGAATCCGAAGGACTGATGGAAGAAGCCAGAAAGGTTGTGACAGACAGTCTGGATAAATGTCTTTCCGGAAGACATGCGGACTGGAATAAGATCAAGATGACGATCCGTGACACAATGAACGATTTTATCTGGAAGAAGACAAAGAGAAGACCAATGGTCATTCCGATTATTATGGATGTGTAAGATATGATAGTAGATGAACGTATCGTGACATTCATCAATTCCTTAGAGACAGAGAACAGTGAAATACTCGAAGCAGTGGAACAGGAAGCTCTGAGCACATATGTGCCGATCATACGAAAAGAAATGCAGAGTTTCCTGAAAGTGCTTCTGATGATACAAAAACCTATGTGCATCCTGGAAGTAGGGACCGCAGTAGGTTTCTCTGCGTTATTGATGAGTGAAGCGGCACCAGAAGGGTGCAGGATCACAACAATTGAAAATTACGAAAAGAGAATTCCGATCGCCAGGGAGAATTTCAGACGGGCAGGGAAAGAAGAGCAGATCACGCTCATAGAGGGAGATGCTATGGATGTGCTGAAAACACTGGAGGGCAGCTTTGATTTTATTTTTATGGATGCTGCAAAGGGACAGTATATCCGGTATATGCCCCAGGTGCTGCGTTTGCTTCGTCCGGGAGGAACTCTTGTGACAGACAACGTACTGCAGGATGGGGATATCGTTGAATCCCGTTTTGCGGTGGAACGGAGAAACCGTACGATCCATTCCAGAATGCGGGAGTATCTGTACGAATTAAAACACCATGAACTGCTGACAACGTCCATTATTCCACTTGGGGATGGAGTGGCGGTCAGCGTGAAGAAACAGGAAGGAGAATAAAATGGCAAGACATCCTGAACTTTTGATACCGGCAAGCAGCCTGGAAGTATTAAAGACAGCAGTCATTTTTGGAGCAGATGCGGTTTATATCGGAGGAGAGGCATTTGGACTCCGTGCAAAAGCGAAGAACTTTTCCATGGAGGACATGAAAGAAGGAATCGCATTTGCGCATGAACATGATGTGAAAGTGTATGTAACAGCCAATATCCTGGCACACAATGAGGATCTGCCGGGAGTGCGTAAATATTTTGAGGAACTCAAGGAAATCAAGCCGGATGCTCTGATTATTGCGGATCCGGGAGTGTTTGAGATCGCAAAAGAAGTGTGTCCTGAGATTGAGAGACATATCAGTACTCAGGCAAACAATACAAACTATGGAACCTATAATTTCTGGTATAAACAAGGCGCGAGCCGCGTGGTTTCCGCCAGAGAGCTGTCTCTGGAAGAAATCAAAGAGCTGCGCGCGAATATTCCGGAGGATCTGGAAATCGAGACATTTGTACATGGAGCGATGTGCATTTCTTATTCCGGAAGATGCCTTCTGAGCAACTATTTCACAGGCAGAGATGCGAACAGGGGGGCATGTACCCACCCGTGCCGCTGGAAATATGCGGTTGTGGAGGAGAAGAGACCGGGAGAGTATCTGCCGGTTTATGAGAATGAAAGAGGAACTTATATTTTCAACTCCAAGGATCTGTGCATGATCCAGTATATCCCGGAGATTCTGGACGCGGGTATTGACAGTCTGAAAATCGAAGGACGCATGAAAACCGCGCTCTATGTGGCAACAGTTGCAAGAACCTACAGAAAGGCGATCGATGACTATCAGAAGGATCCGGAATTATATAAAAAGAATATGCCGTGGTATCTGGAGCAGATCTCCAATTGTACGTACCGCCAGTTTACGACAGGATTCTTCTTTGGAAAACCGGATGAGACAACACAGATCTATGACAGCAACACGTATGTGAAAGAGTATACCTATCTCGGAATTATCGGAGAGGTCAGGGACGGTCTGTGCCGGATCGAACAGCGCAACAAGTTTTCTGTGGGTGAGATCATTGAGATCATGAAGCCGAACGGGGAAAATGTGGAAGCGAAAGTAGAGCGTATCCTCAATGAAGAAGGAGAGGAGCAGGAGAGTGCTCCTCACTCAAAACAGGTGTTATATGTGGCGCTGGATCAGAAGGCGGACAAATATGATATCTTACGAAGAGCAGAAAAAGACGCGTAGCTTTTCGACCGCGCTCTTTTCTATCCGGGATACATAAGAGCGGGAGATTCCCAGTTGTTTGGCGACTTCCCTCTGCGTGTATTCCTCGCCGCCATAAAGTCCATACCGCATTTTTAAAACGAGTTTTTCCCGCTGGGAGAGCTCGTTTTCTACTTTTTCATACAGCTTCTGGATATTTTCTTTCAGGCATACCCGTTCCGGGATGTCGTCTTCATCCGTTTCGATAATATCGTATAATTTGATCTCGTTTCCTTCCCGGTCCGTACCGATGGTTCATATAAAGAAATCTCTTTTGACGTCTTTTTCCGTGCGCGCAAATGCATCAGGATTTCGTTTTCCACACACTTGGAGGCATAAGCTGCCAGCCGGTTTCCTTTGCTTGGATTAAAGGTGACAATGGCTTTGATCAGACCGATGGTTCCGATTGAGATCAGATCTTCGGGATCTTCGTCCACATACTGATATTTTTTGATCACATGTGCAACGAGCCGCAGATTCCGTTCAATCAGAATGTGTTTTGCCTGCAGGTCACCCTCAGTATATTTTTGAATATATTCTTTTTCTTCGGAAGGGGTGAGGGGATTTGGAAATGATTTCAAGACAGCACCTCAAAGCACATTTGATAACAGTGTATGTAAAGAAGGCATGATTTGTGCTTTTCCACTTGAAAAGAGGACGGGCAGAAAAAAGTAGTTGACAAACAGCGGGCAGGAGAGATATAGTAAGACTACATTCCCGGAGCGATCCGCTCTGGAGAGTATAAGATCTATTGATTCAAAAGGCCGTATCGGCCAACGTTTTCAAGTTACAAATTTATTAGAAGATCAGTTATGTGGGGACTGAACGTACCGGCTCTTGGAAAAGGAGTGTGTGATGAGTTTTTGCTCAGTATTATCTGCAGCAGTGATCGGGCTGCGGGTAGAATTTATTCATGTGGAAGCTGACGTCAGCAACGGGCTTCCGGTATTTCATATGGTGGGATACCTTTCTTCTGAAGTGAAGGAGGCAGCAGAGCGTGTGCGCACAGCAATCAGAAACAGTGGAGTTTCATTTCCAGCCAAGCGGACGATCGTCAATCTGGCGCCGGCAAATGTAAGAAAGAGAGGAGCGTCGTTTGATCTTCCCATTGCAGTGGCAGTGATGATTGCATTGGGATGTCAGATTTCAGAGGGGGTAAGGCATACGCTTTTTATAGGAGAACTGGGACTGGATGGCAGTGTGCTGGAAGTACCGGGTGTTCTGCCGATCGTTCTGGAGGCAAAAAAGGCGGGAGTGAAACGCTGCATTGTACCAGAAGCAAATGAGGCGGAAGGCGCACTTGTAAAAGGAATCGAGATCATTGGGGTAAAGCATCTTAAGCAGATTACAAAGATTCTTTCAGGAGAGAGAAAAAAAGAAAAAGCAAGGAATCAAGCCAAAAAGCAGACGGTAAAAAATCCGCAGCCGGATTTTTCTGAAATGCAGGGTCAGGCAGCCGTCAAGCGTGCAGCGGAGATTGCAGTGGCAGGCGGACATAATCTTCTTTTGATCGGCCCCCCGGGAAGCGGAAAGACCATGGCAGCGGAACGGATTGCCGGAATTCTGCCGCCTCTGACATTAGAAGAGAGCATGGAGATTACAAAAATATACAGTATTATGGGACTTCTTGATGAGAAAGAACCGCTAATCCAGAGCCGGCCTTTTCGCAGTGTACACCATACGGCCACAAGGGCAGCACTGGCTGGAGGCGGGATGATCCGACGCCGGGAGAGATCACACTCGCACACGGCGGTGTTTTGTTTTTGGATGAATTGCCGGAGTTTTCGAAAAGTGTGATCGAGGTACTGAGACAGCCGCTTGAAGAGCACCAGATGCGGATTGCGAGAACACACGGAAATTATGTATTTCCAGCGGATTTTATTTTGATCGCGGCGATGAATCCATGTCCCTGCGGATGCTATCCGGATATGCAGAAATGTACCTGTACGCCTGTGCAGATTCAGAATTATTTAGGAAGGATCAGTCAGCCGTTTCTGGATCGGATCGATCTGTGTGTAGAGGCGCCCCGGGTGGAATATGACTCACTGGTGGAGAAGAAAGCACAGGAATCTTCGGAAGCAATCCGGCAGAGAGTATGTGAAGTGCGAAATCTGCAGAGAATGCGTTATGGAGGAACAAAGGTAAATGCAAGACTGGACAGCCGGGAGACAGAAGAATTCTGCCGTCTGGGAGAGCCGGAAAACGAAGTGATGAAGCAGGCATTTGCTGCCTTTGGATTTACAGCACGTACTTATCATAAAGTGTTAAAGGTGGCGAGAACGATCGCAGATCTGGACGGAAGTCAGGAAATTCTAAAGCAGCATTTGTGTGAGGCAATCGGCTATCGGACGCCGGATAAGAAGTACTGGAAACGATAGGAGGAAGAACGCATGAAGTATGAATACTGGTTTGCCGGAATCCGAAATATTCCGGATCGGACAAAATAAAATTAAAGAAAAAGCAGGGACAGCAGAAGCCATTTATTATATAGAAGAAACTGCACTCAGAAAGATGCAGCTGCTCAAAGGAACAGGAAATTTGGAAGCTGCTGGAGGCGAAAAAGAAAGAGGAGCTGGACAGAAATTATGAAGCAATGAGACAAAAAGGAATCTCGGTGATCCCGTGGGGAGAAAAGGAATATCCAGGTCGTTTAAAAGAAATCTATGATCCGCCGTATGCGTTGTATGTGAAAGGAAAGCTGCCGGATAATACTGCGCGTGCGGCAGCCATTGTGGGAGCGAGAAGTTGTACTCCCTATGGAGAAAAATATGCGCTGGAATATGGGAAAAAACTGGCGGAATGTGGAATTCAGGTGATCAGCGGACTTGCGCGCGGCGTAGACGGGATCGGACAGAGAGGTGCTCTGCTGGGAGGTGGAAAGACCTTTGCTGTTTTGGGGAGCGGGGTAGATGTCTGTTATCCGAAAAACCATATGGGATTATATCTGGATATCCTGGAGCAGGAAGGCGGGATCCTTTCAGAACTCCCGCCCGGCACACCGCCGCTTCCGCAGCATTTTCCGAGGCGAAACCGGATCATCAGCGCGCTGTCAGATATTGTGCTCGTTATGGAGGCAAGAGAGAGGAGTGGATCACTGATCACGGCAGATCTGGCACTGGAGCAGGGAAAGGATGTCTATGCGCTGCCGGGGCCTGTTAACAGCAGCTTAAGTCAAGGGTGTAACCGCCTGATCTTTCAGGGGGCCGGAATTCTTTTAAGCCCGGAAAATCTGCTGGATGAGATGGGCATTGCATATAGCGGGGAATGTGAAAAATCAGACAAAAATGAAAAAATGCTTGAAAGTCCTGAATATATGGTGTATAGTTGTGTCGGTCTGTATCCAAAGAGCGTGGGGCAGCTGACAGAAGAAACAAAGCTGCGCCCGGAGGAAGTTTTAAAGCTTTTAGTGTCTTTGGAATTACAGGGATATATCAGAGAAATCTCAAAAAATTATTATATAAAAGTGAAATGACGGCGTGAGGGCGCCGGATGGAGGAAATGTTTCAATGGCACATTATCTGGTAATTGTGGAGTCACCGGCGAAAGTGAAGACGATCAAAAAATTTCTTGGAAAGAACTATACAGTAGCGGCATCAAACGGGCATGTCAGAGATTTGCCGAAAAGTCAGCTCGGAATCGATGTGGAGCATGACTTTGAGCCCAAATATATTACCATTCGGGGAAAAGGGGAGATTCTCGCAAACCTGAGAAAGGAAGCGAAGAAAGCCGACAAAGTATATCTGGCGACCGACCCCGACCGTGAAGGAGAGGCAATTTCATGGCATCTTGCAGCAGCGCTGAAATTGGATGAGAAAAAAATGCGCCGTATTACATTCAACGAGATCACAAAGAATGCAGTCAAGGCGTCATTAAAAACACCAAGAGATATTGATATGGATCTGGTGGACGCACAGCAGGCAAGACGTGTTCTGGACAGAATGGTAGGATATCGGATCAGTCCGCTTTTGTGGGCAAAAGTAAAACGGGGATTGAGCGCCGGACGCGTGCAGTCTGTAGCACTCCGTATCATTGCGGACCGGGAAGAAGAAATCAATGCATTTATTCCGGAAGAATACTGGAGTCTGGATGCAATCTTAAAGGTGAAAGGAGAGAAAAGACCGCTCACTGCCAAGTTCTATGGAACCGAGAAAAAGAAGATGACGATCCATTCCAAAGAGGAGATGGATGAGATCTTACAGGCTTTGGAAAAAGAAACATACGAAGTAAAAGATATCAAAAAGGGAGAGCGTATTCGAAGAGCGCCGCTTCCGTTTACAACCAGCACTTTGCAGCAGGAGGCAGCAAGGTGCTCAACTTCGGTACACAGAAGACGATGCGTATCGCACAGCAGCTGTATGAAGGAATTGACGTAAAGGGCAGCGGTACGATCGGTGTGATCACGTATCTGCGTACGGATTCTACCCGTATTTCAGAGGAAGCAGATGCAGCGGCGAGAGCGTACATCACAGAGAATTACGGCGCAGAGTATGCAGCAGCAGGAGAAGCAAATAAAAAGACTGAGAAGAAGATACAGGACGCGCATGAGGCAATCCGACCGACGGACATTTCCATGACACCGGCTTCGTTGAAAGAGTCTCTCTCCAGAGATCAGTTCCGTCTGTATCAGCTGATCTGGAAACGGTTTGCCGCAAGCCGGATGCAGCCTGCAAAATATGAGACCACATCTGTCAAGATTGGTGCCGGGGAATACCGTTTTACAGTGGCAACTTCAAAAGTGGCGTTTGAAGGATTTCGTACGGTTTATACAGAAGCAGATGAAGAAAAAGAAGTAAGCAATGTTCTTGTCAACGGATTGAGCATGGATTCGGAACTGACGAAAGAAGAGTTTGATACCAAACAGCATTTCACACAGCCTCCGGCACACTATACAGAGGCAACACTTGTAAAGGCACTGGAGGAGCTTGGAATCGGACGTCCGAGTACCTATGCACCAACAATCTCCACAATTCTCGGCAGACGTTATATTACTAAAGAAGCCAAGAATCTGTATATCACAGAGATCGGAGAAGTAGTCAACAATATTATGAAGCAGTCGTTTCCTAGTATTGTGGATGTCAACTTTACGGCTAACATGGAAGGGCTTCTGGATATGGTGGAAGAAGGAAAAGTGCAGTGGAAGGTTGTCGTAAGCAACTTCTATCCGGATCTGGATGAAGCAGTGAAAACTGCGGAAAAAGAATTAGAGAGCGTGAAGATCGAGGATGAAGTAACGGATGTGATCTGTGAAGAGTGTGGAAGAAACATGGTGATCAAATACGGTCCTCACGGAAAATTCCTTGCCTGTCCGGGATTTCCAGATTGCCGCAACACAAAACCGTACCTGGAGAAGATTGGTGTTGCCTGTCCGGTCTGTGGAAAAGAAGTTGTGATCCGCAAGACGAAGAAGGGAAGAAAGTATTACGGATGTGAAAATAATCCGGAATGCGATTTTATGTCATGGCAGAAACCGTCCAAAGAAAAATGTCCGGAATGTGGCGGATATATGGTGGAAAAAGGGAATAAACTGGTCTGTGCAGATGAACAGTGTGGATATGTCCGAAATTTGAAGGGAAATTAGAAGGATTTCGAATAAAAACAAGAGGAAATTGCAACAATTTCATTGAAAATTCGTGAATTGTATGATAACATGAGGGTGTCTATTGAATAGGAACGAGTTGTATATACAATTGAGTCTGGAGGAGACGGATGAGCGTACAGTTATTAGATAAGACAAGAAAAATAAATAAATTATTGCATAATAATAATTCCAGCAAAGTGGTGTTTAATGATATTTGTGCTGTCCTCACAGAGATCCTGAACTCCAATGTCCTGGTAGTCAGTAAAAAAGGAAAGATCCTCGGAGTCAGCAAAAGTGCGCATGTAGATGCAATCAATGAACTGATCGTAGAGTCTGTGGGAGCGCATATCGATGAGATGCTCAATGAGCGTCTGCTCAATGTACTTTCTACCAAAGAGAATGTGAATTTGGAGACACTTGGTTTTTCATCGGAAAAAGTGCAGGGATATCAGGCAATTATTGTTCCAATTGATATTGCGGGAGAACGCCTTGGAACACTCTTTATTTATAAGCAGAATGAGTTGTATTCCATTGATGATATCATCTTAAGTGAGTATGGGACAGCAGTTGTCGGACTGGAGATGCTCCGGTCTGTGAATGAGGAGAGTGCAGAGGAGACGAGAAAGGAACATATCGTACAGTCAGCGATCAGCACACTTTCATTCTCTGAACTGGAGGCGATCATTCATATTTTTGAAGAGTTGGATGGAACAGAGGGAATTCTGGTGGCAAGCAAGATTGCAGACCGTGTAGGAATCACAAGATCCGTGATCGTCAATGCACTTCGAAAATTTGAGAGTGCCGGAGTGATCGAATCCCGTTCCTCCGGGATGAAGGGAACATACATTAAGGTGTTGAATGACTATGTCTTTACCGAATTGGAAAAGATCAAAAAAGAACGTTTGTAAAAATCGTACAGAAGATAAAAGGGTATCAGCAAGCTGATGCCCTTTCTCTGACTACAGGTAAGAAGAGCAGGAGGAAAAGAACATGTATGAAGGCAATGCAGTAGATCTTCAGATGGAGAAAGTGATCGCGGCAGATGCGATCCTGGATGATGAGACACATCACTGTCAGGTTTTTCGTTATGATATGGAAGAGGATTACATATACTTACAATTAAAGGAGGACGATCTGACAGCAATCTCGCTGGATGCAAAGTATCAGTGCTATATTTCTACAAGGACAGAGCTTTTGTTCTGCACAGGCGTGGTACAGGAGCGATACCAGTGTGAACATGGGAAAATTTTGGTCTTTCATATTGAGAATGGATTCTATACAATTTCGGATATGAAAGGACCTGTAAAAAGAAAATAAACTAAATATAAAATTTTTGAATCTCTGTTGACAAATAGAAAACAGAGTGCTATTTTATATTCATGAGGTTTAGCACTCAATATGAATGAGTGCTAATAACGTATAAAATAAGGAGGAGTTACCATGAAATTAGTACCATTAGGTGATAAAATCGTATTAAAGCAATTAGAAGCAGAAGAGACAACAAAGTCAGGAATCGTTTTGCCTGGTCAGGCAAAAGAAAAACCACAGGAAGCAGAGGTAATTGCAGTCGGACCTGGTGGAATGGTAGACGGGAAAGAAGTGACAATGCAGGTAGCTGTAGGAGATAAAGTAATCTATTCCAAATATGCAGGAACAGATGTAGAGCTGGATGGAGAAGAGTACATTATCGTAAAACAGAATGATATCCTTGCAGTTGTAAAATAGAAGAAAGAGACAATTTTTTGGAAACAGTCAACAGACGAAGTATAACAGGAGTGTGAATGAAAATGGCAAAGGAAATTAAATATGGAGCAGAGGCAAGAGCCGCTCTGGAAAAAGGTGTAAACCAGCTTGCAGATACTGTAAGAGTAACTTTGGGACCAAAAGGAAGAAACGTTGTTCTGGATAAATCGTTCGGAACACCATTGATCACAAATGACGGTGTGACGATCGCAAAAGAGATCGAACTGGAAGACGGATTTGAAAATATGGGAGCACAGCTCATCCGTGAAGTAGCAGCGAAGACAAACGATGTAGCCGGAGACGGAACAACAACAGCGACTGTTCTGGCACAGGCAATGGTAAATGAAGGAATGAAGAACCTTGCAGCAGGAGCAAACCCGATCGTACTGCGTAAAGGTATGAAAAAAGCGACAGATGCAGCAGTGGAAGCAATTGCAAATATGAGCCGTCAGGTAACAGGAAAAGACCAGATCGCAAAAGTTGCAGCAGTATCTTCCGGTGATGAAGCGGTTGGAAATATGGTTGCAGATGCAATGGAGAAAGTTTCCAAAGATGGTGTTATCACGATCGAAGAATCCAAGACAATGCAGACAGAGCTGGATCTGGTAGAAGGTATGCAGTTTGACCGCGGATATATTTCTGCATATATGGCGACAGATATGGAGAAGATGGAAGCAGTTCTGGATGATCCGTACATCCTGATCACAGATAAGAAGATTTCCAATATTCAGGATCTCCTTCCATTGCTGGAGCAGATCGTACAGTCAGGAGCAAGACTTCTGATCATTGCAGAGGATATTGAAGGAGAAGCTCTTACAACTCTGATCGTAAACAAACTGCGCGGAACATTTAATGTTGTTGCAGTAAAAGCTCCTGGATACGGGGACAGAAGAAAAGAAATGCTTAATGATATTGCAATCCTGACAGGCGGACAGGTAATTTCCGATGAACTTGGAATGGACCTGAAAGAAGCAACAATGGATCTGCTCGGACGTGCAAAATCTGTAAAAGTTCAGAAAGAGAACACAGTCATTGTTGACGGATGCGGAGATAAGAAAGCAATCGAAGACAGAGTGGCTCAGATCAAAAAACAGATCGAGGAGACAACATCTGAATTTGACAGAGAAAAATTACAGGAAAGACTTGCAAAACTGGCAGGCGGTGTTGCAGTGATTCGTGTGGGAGCAGCGACAGAAACTGAGATGAAAGAAGCAAAACTGCGTATGGAAGATGCACTCAATGCGACAAGAGCAGCAGTAGAGGAAGGTATCATCGCAGGCGGTGGATCTGCATATATCCATGCTTCTAAAGAAGTTGCAAAACTTGCAGAGACTCTGGAAGGTGATGAGAAGACAGGTGCGAATATCATCCTGAAAGCTCTGGAGGCTCCATTGTTCCATATTGCAACAAATGCAGGTCTGGAAGGTGCAGTGATCATCAATAAAGTAAGAGAATCAGAACCGGGAGTCGGATTTGATGCTTACAAAGAAGAATATGTAGATATGGTAAGTGAAGGAATTCTGGATCCTGCCAAAGTGACAAGAAGCGCACTGCAGAATGCAAACAGTGTTGCATCTACTCTGCTGACAACAGAATCTGTTGTTTCTACGATTAAAGAAGAGACACCGGCAATGCGGCAGCACCTGGCGGAATGGGAATGATGTAATGACAAGAGGTTTCCCGGATATCTGTTTTGATACAGATATCGGGGCTCTTTTTTATTTTCGGGATTTCAGCAGTAATAGACAAAAGAATTATAGAAAAACTGAGAAATTATGTAAAAATTATGAATGAGACATCATCTATAAGTATCACTTAATAATTGGAGTTAAAATAAATCAGGATAAAAATAAATTGTAAGTGGGAATAGGCTTGACAAGTGGTGGGAATTTTTGTACCATAACAGATAATCTATGGACATACATATTAGAGAAAGAGAGGAAATAAATCATGGGAAAAATAATCGGAGAAGGTATTACATTTGACGATGTCCTGTTAGTACCGGCATATTCACAGGTCATTCCAAATCAGGTGGACTTATCCACATATCTGACAAAGACGATTAAATTGAACATTCCGATGATGAGTGCTGGTATGGATACAGTTACTGAGCACCGCATGGCAATCGCCATGGCACGTCAGGGAGGAATCGGTATCATTCATAAAAACATGACGATCGAGCAGCAGGCAGAAGAGGTAGATAAAGTAAAGAGATCAGAGAATGGTGTTATCACAGATCCATTTTCACTTTCTCCGGATCATACACTGGCAGACGCCAATGATCTGATGGCAAAATTCAGAATTTCCGGAGTGCCGATCACAGAAGGGAAAAAGCTGGTTGGAATTATTACAAACCGTGATTTGAAATTTGAGGAAGATTTCTCTAAGAAAATAAAAGAATCCATGACTTCAGAAGGCTGATCACAGCACCGGAAGGAATCACACTGGAAGATGCAAAGAAGATCCTTGCAAAGGCAAGAAAAGAAAAACTTCCGATCGTGGACAAAGATGGAAATTTAAAAGGTCTGATCACGATCAAAGACATTGAGAAACAGATCAAATATCCACTGTCAGCGAAAGACGGTCAGGGAAGACTTCTCTGCGGAGCGGCGATCGGAATCACAGCAAACTGTCTGGAGCGTGTAGAGGCGCTGGTGAATGCGAAGGTAGACGTGATCGTGATGGACTCTGCACATGGACATTCTGAGAATGTTCTGCGCACAGTGCGTATGGTCAAAGAAAAATATCCAAATCTTCCGGTCATTGCAGGAAATGTTGCTACAGGGGAGGCGACAAGAGCCTTGATCGAAGCCGGTGTGGATGCCGTAAAAGTTGGTATCGGACCTGGATCAATCTGTACGACTCGTGTGGTTGCAGGTATCGGTGTACCACAGGTAACAGCTGTTATGGACTGCTATGCAGTGGCAAAAGAGTACGGAATTCCGGTTATCGCAGACGGTGGTATCAAGTATTCCGGAGATATGACAAAGGCGATTGCAGCAGGAGCGAATGTTTGTATGATGGGAAGTATCTTTGCTGGATGTGACGAGAGCCCGGGAACATTTGAATTATACCAGGGAAGAAAATACAAAGTATACCGTGGTATGGGATCTATCGCAGCTATGGAAAACGGAAGCAAGGATCGTTACTTCCAGGCAGATGCAAAGAAATTAGTTCCGGAAGGTGTGGAAGGACGTGTTGCATACAAAGGAACAGTAGAAGATACCGTATTCCAGCTCATGGGAGGCCTCCGTGCAGGAATGGGATACTGCGGAACTGCAAATATTGAGGCACTGAAAGAGAACGGACAGTTTGTTAAGATTTCAGCTGCATCCTTGAAAGAAAGTCATCCACATGACATTCATATTACAAAAGAAGCACCTAACTACAGTGTAGATGAATAAAGTGAAGGAGTGCCGGGGCAGGAAACTGTTCCGGCATTTTTGAAATCAGGAGTTCAGATGAAAATAAGATCCAACAGAAGAAAAAGAAGAAGATATGGACGGGGAAGAAGTGACAGGAAAGTATTCTATGCAAGAGCCGGACTGGCAGCGCTGCTGTTATTGACAATAGTGCTGATCTTAAGGTCATGCATCTCAAAAAAGCAAGGAGAGATGCGGGCGGATGTGGATGCGTCCAGACCGGAGATTGATGTACAGCTTCTGGATATCAATGAGTACTCCAGACCGGGAATCGAGTCAGACGGGATCACAGGAATCGTGATTCATTATACGGCAAATCCGGGCTCTACTGCACAGGAGAACAGAGATTATTTTGAAGGACTTAAGGACACCCATGAGACATCAGCAAGCAGTAATTTTGTCGTGGGACTGAAAGGAGAGATCATTCAGTGTGTGCCCACATGGGAGGTGGCATATGCATCCAACGAGCGGAATAAGGATACCATTTCGATCGAATGCTGTCATCCGGACGAAACAGGAAAGTTTACAGAAGAAACCTATCAGTCGATGGTGCAGCTGATCGCATGGCTTTGCAGAAAGTACAGTCTGACTGCGGATACAGTGATCCGCCACTATGATGTGACCGGAAAAAATTGTCCGAAATACTTTGTGGAAAATGAAGAGGCGTGGGCGAATTTCAAAGAGGATGTGGCGAATGCACTGGCGAAAGGCGGTACGGATTAAAGGAAACGAAAAAGTATATCTCTTGCGGTCTGAAACAATGCTTGTTATAATAAACGGACAAAAGAGTTAAAGGGAAAGAGCAGAGGGCGAAAATATGAATGAATTGATGATAAAAAAGTTTCGGGAATCATGTGATTATAATATCGTACTGATCGGATTTATGGGAGCTGGAAAATCGACGGTGGCAAGAACTCTGGGAGAATGGTTTGACATGGAGATTGTGGAAATGGATGAACTCATCTCGGATCGTCAGAGGATGAGTATTCCGGAGATTTTTGAAAAGCACGGAGAAGAGTATTTCCGGAATCTTGAGACGAATCTTCTGATTGAGCTGCAAAAAACAAGTCGGACGATTATTTCCTGCGGCGGCGGTGCTGCAATGCGCAGTCAGAATGTAAGTGAAATGAAAAAAATGGATATGTGGTTCTGCTGACAGCTACTCCAAAGACGATTCTGGAACGTGTCAAAGAGAATGATGACAGACCTCTGCTGAAGAATCATAAGAATGTGGAATATATCGCACAACTGATGGAAAAGCGCCGGGAGAAATATGAGACGGCAGCAGATTTGATCGTGCAGACAGATAAGAAGAATGTGCAGGAAATCTGCAAAGAGATGATTACAAAATTGATGGAGATGGATAGTAGAGATGTTTGATAAATTTTTTCCGGATGAATACCTGGCATCCACCTATGTGATTCCTTTTGAAGAGCTGTATGAGAAGGGATACCGGGGAGTCATCTTTGATATCGACAATACACTGGTACCACACGGAGCACCGGCAGATGAAAGGGCAAAAAAGCTGTTTACGCGTTTAAACAAAATCGGATTTTCCTCCTGCCTTCTGTCAAATAATCAGAAACCGCGTGTGGAGATGTTTAATCAGGAGATACAGACTGCTTATATCTATAATGCTCACAAGCCTTCAATCAAGAATTATGAGAAGGCAATGAAGATTATGGGGACAACAAAGGAGCGCACCCTGTTTGTTGGCGATCAGCTGTTTACCGATGTATGGGGGGCAAAGAGAACCGGGATTCACAGTATTTTGGTGAAGCCGATCCATCCAAAAGAGGAGATTCAGATCGTTTTGAAGCGTTATTTGGAGAAAATTGTTCTTCATTTTTATAAAAAGAAGCGGAAACTGGATAAAAAAGGTTGAAAAAAGACAGAATCTATTATAGAATTATAAACAGTCGAGAAAAGGCAGCGCATAAAGTGCGCATTTGAAGGAGGATTACAGATGATTTCAGCAGGAGATTTTAAAAATGGTGTTACCGTTGAGATTGACGGAAATATCTATCAGATCTTAGAATTCCAGCACGTAAAACCTGGAAAAGGTGCAGCATTTGTTAGAACAAAATTAAAAAATATCATCAGTGGCGGTGTTGTTGAGAAAACTTTCAGACCAACTGAAAAATTCCCGAAAGCACATATTGACAGAAAAGACATGCAGTATCTTTACAGAGACGGAGATCTGTTCAACTTTATGGACGTAGAGACATATGATCAGATCGCTCTGAACGAAGATGTTGTAGGAGATTCTCTGAAATTTGTAAAAGAGAACGAAGTAGTAAAGATCTGTTCACACAATGGAAATGTATTCTCAGTAGAGCCACCTCTGTTCGTAGAGCTTGCGATTACAGAGACAGAGCCTGGATTCAAGGGAGATACAGCACAGGGAGCTACAAAACCTGCAACTGTAGAGACAGGAGCAATTGTTATGGTACCATTGTTCGTAGAACAGGGAGATGTACTGAAGATTGATACACGTTCAGGAGAATATCTCTCACGTGTTTAATACGAAGGAGACGCCTCAGGGCGTCTTTTTCTTTTGGTAAGGAGAGTTGTTTCATTTATAGAATCTTTATAGATAGTTCATATAAAGTTCGTTGTATTTCGCATCAGAGTCGGATATAATCAAGAAACATAATATTGTTCACATCAGATTTCAAAGGCACATTCGTGCCGCATTTCTCAAAAAGATGAGCACACAATCAGGAAGGAGACAGTATGGAATATAGAGAATTTGTGTGCGCAGCAATTGAAACAATGAATCAAAAGGAGGGGAAAAACGGGATACAGGCAAGAGAACACAGAGCAGTAAAAAACAACGGGAAGATTCGTGTTGGATTGTTGCTTCAGGAAACGGGATCCAATCTGTTTCCGACAATCTATCTGGAGGAATATTATGAGAAGTTTCAAAAAGGGGAAACTCTGGAACAGATTGTGTCGGAGATCAGCCAGCTTTATCAAAAGATCAAGGCAAAAAATATCATAGATGTGGATTCTTTTTTTAATCTGGAATCATGGAAGAATAAGCTGGGGATCAAAGTGATAAAAACGGAGAAAAACAGGGAATTACTGGAGGAAATCCCGCATTTGGATGTGCTGGATCTTTCGCTGACCTTTTATGTCATTTTAGACCGGCAATGTGAGGGAAGCGCAACAATGCAGATCACAAATGAGTATATGAGGCAATGGAATCTTGAAACAGAGGAATTATATGAAATGGCCATGCGAAGTGCTGTCAGACTGCTTCCGGCGGAATTCTGCTCACTTCCCGATATGATCCGCAGGATAACCGGAATTGAAGTGGAGGCAATCCGCGGCATGCAGAGAGAATGTCAGATGTATGTACTGACGAATTCCAGCAAGATCCAGGGGGCAGCCTGTATGTTTTATCCGCATGTTCTTGAGATGATCGGTGAAATTTTGAAAGAGGATTTTTATATTCTCCCGAGCAGTATCCATGAAGTGATCATTTGCCGAAATCAAAAGAAATTGCAAAAGAGGAACTGGATGCTATGATACAGGATATCAATCATACACAGGTAGACACAGAAGAAGTGCTCAGTGATCATGCATATCTTTATGAAAGAGGATTGGGGAAAATACAAATGGCCTTTTAAAAAGAAAAGATGGAATGAGAAATTTGAAAGAAATGCTCTTTACAAGATTGTAAAATTGTGCTAGGATATATAAAGTGTCCGGTTGAAATTCAAAGGACACAAAAGATTATGCGTCTGTAGCTCAGTGGATAGAGCGATGCCCTCCGGAGGCATGTGCGGCGGTTCGACTCCGCCCAGACGTGTATTTTTTATATCGAAAAGAGATCAGTAAAAGGGATTGAGCGGCATCCGGGCGGATGTGCTTCAATCCCTTCTTTTAAATCAAATTCACGTTTCTTTGCAAAATCCGATAAGTAATAAAGTATCCTGCAATGGCAAGTACTGTCGTAGTACAGGTTCCGATCAGGAGCATCTGAAAGAAATACTCTGAAAAGCTGGTCTGTGCAGGAGAAAAAACATAATCAGGAAAGACACTGGTGATGATGGATACTCCTATGCTGATAATCTGAGTAATGAGATTCAGAATAAAATATACAGCAATGGATACAATGATCCGATGTGCGGGAACCAGCTGTCCGATTGCAATACTTGTATAAATAAATAGCACGCAGGAAAGAATTCCGACAAATGAAAAAAATACAACAAGACCGCAAAAGGAAGAGAAGGACATACCAAGTGCAGCCTGAAAGTCAGGTTTGATCCTTTCCAGAGCAGACTGTATATTGTCTCCCGAAATCAAAAACCACGCAGCGGCAAAGCAGATTATAAGATCCAGCACATACCAGATGGAGGCAGACAGAATCTTCGCCCAGAGCTGGGTCAGCGGTGACGCCGGAAGCGTCCAGGTGATGTATCCTTCATCTGTAAATAGGTTCTTATAAAACCGGACGGCGTACATGATACAGCATCCAAAGGAAATCGCAGAAAACAGCATTGTGAGCACGACGATCAAAAGGGCGATAACAGGAGCAAATTCTTCAGGATCTGCTGAAAAGTCAAGATGATCGATTACAAGGAAGCGTGCCATCAGACAGCCGATGATCAGAATGATATGCAGGACTGCAAACATACGTACTCCATATTTTAAATCATGTTTGATCAATTTTTTTAACATCGAAATACCTCCCGGAATAAAGCATCTACCGATTTTTTGTGTCCCCTGCGGATCTCATCGACAGAAGCGTTGAGCGTAATCTGCCCGTTTTGCAGAAATAAAACCCGATCCAGAACATTTTCTACATCTGCGATCAAATGGGTAGAGATCAAAACAGACGCATCTTCGTTGTAGTTTGTCAGGATGGTCCGGAGAATATAATCTCTGGCTGCAGGATCTACACCGCCGATCGGTTCATCTAATACGTAAAGCTGTGCATCCCGGCTCATGACAAGGATGAGCTGGACTTTTTCTTTTGTCCCCTTTGAGAGTGTTTTCAGACGAAGCGAAGGATCGATATCCAGATCCTTTAACATCGTATGAGCACGGGAGACATCAAAATCGGAGTAAAAGTCACTGTAATAGGAAATCAGCTCTGAAATCCTGCGGCGTTCATCCAGACATCCGCGCTCCGGAAGATAGGAAACGATTTTCTTCGTCTCTACACCGGGAACTGATCCGTTTACTGTGATCTGTCCGTCAGTTGGTAAAAGAAGCCCGTTGATCAGTTTGATCAGAGTCGTCTTTCCGCTTCCGTTTGGTCCAAGCAGGCCGATGATCTCTCCACGTTCCAGAGTCAGATCAACATTGGAAAGTGCAAAAAAGTGATTGAATTTTCGGGTCAGCCCCTTGCATTCGAGAATGGGGTTCATAGGTCTACCTCCTTGAGTGCTTTCTGTATCAATGCAGCAGTTTCTTCTTTCTGAAAGCCGAGCTGTTTCATCTTTTCAAGAAACTGCAGGATATGTTCGGATGCGAGACTGGTCTTCATTTCATCCAGCAGCTGGGTATCTTCTGTAATAAAACGTCCGCTTGTTCGCTGAGAATATACCAGTCCGCTCCGTTCCAGTTCGGAGAGTGCTTTTTGCATTGTGTTCGGATTCACGGCAGCTTCTACGGCGAGATCCCGGACAGAGGGAAGTCTGTCACCGGGTTTGTAGATACCGGATACGATATCCTGCTGAATACGCTCCATCAACTGTAGATAGATGGGACGGTCATTGTCCAATTCCCATGGCATTTGATCACCTCGTTTTCTATGAAAAACTAACTGTACTATATATATAATACAATCGTATAATGAAGTTGCGGATTTGTCAAGTTACTTTTCATTTGCCGCAAGAATTTCGGCAGGCAGTTCCGGGTGAAAGATCCCTTCCTTTAACATACGAATCTCATATTTGTAAGGCGCATAGGATTTCTTCTCTTTGACAGCCGATGGAATGTACGGTGTTTCCAGAATTTTCGGGATATCCATAAAATCTTTGTGGTGTACGATATGGTGTATCGCGTCAAATCCGATATGTCCGAAACCGATATTGGCATGCCGGTCTTTTGCGGCTCCCGGAATATTTTTACTGTCATTAATGTGAAAGACGGCAATCTGATCTTTTCCGATCAGGCGGTCGAACTCATCGATCACATCATCGAAATGGTGGATGATATCATATCCGCTGTCACTGGTATGGCAGGTGTCAAAGCAGACTCTCAGCTTGTCATTGTATACAACGCCGTCATAAATCTGTGCAAGCTCTTCAAATGTGCGGCCGATTTCGGAACCTTTTCCGGCCATGGTTTCCAGTGCGATATGACAGGGAGTATCTGCTGTCAGGACAGAGTTGAGTCCTTTGATGATCTGGCGGATTCCGGCGTCAGTTCCGGCTCCTACATGAGAACCCGGATGAAGTACCAGAGTATGGCTTTTGCAGCGGCAGTGCGCTCAATCTCCTTTGCCAGGAATTCGACTGCAAGTTCAAATGTTTCAGGTTTTACAGAATTTCCCAGATTGATGATATAGGGAGCATGTACGATGATTTCGTCAATGCCATGTTCTTTCATATATTCCCAGGCAGGTGAAATATTCAGTTCACTGATTTCTTTGCGCCGTGTGTTCTGCGGAGCTCCTGTATAGAACATAAATGTGTTTGCGCCGTAGGAAACGGCTTCTTTTGCGGAACCAAGCAGCATCTCTTTACCGCTCATGCCCACGTGTGATCCTAATTTCATAACATATATCCTCTTCTTTCCTTATTATATAAATCCTTTCGGATGCGTGTACAAACAGCTTGCCGTAAAGCATTATACATGATAAAATAGCAAAATGAAAGAAAAATAGAACGGAGAGTGGAACAGAAGTGAAAACATTGTTGGAACTGATTACAATAGAAATGAAAGAAGCCTTTGAGGCAGCCGGTTATGATGCGGCATTTGCGAAAGTGACCTTGTCAAACCGTCCGGATCTGTGTGAATACCAGTGCAACGGAGCAATGGCAGCAGCAAAAACTTACAAAAAGGCACCGATCATGATCGCAAATGACGTGGTGGCAGGACTGCAGGAAAAAGACTGTTTTGAAATGGCAGAAGCGGTGAATCCGGGATTTATCAATCTGAAAGTAAAACCATCCTTTGCAGCAGCATTTCTCAATGAGATGGCAGCGAGTGAAAAGCTGGGAGTGGAAGAGATGGAGACACCAAAGACGATCATGGTGGATTACGGCGGACCGAATGTGGCAAAACCGCTGCATGTAGGACATTTGCGTTCTGCGATCATCGGAGAGAGTGTAAAGCGGATTCTGCGTTATAAAGGAAACAAAGTAATCGGTGATATTCATCTGGGAGACTGGGGATATCAGATGGGGCTGATCATTACAGAATTGCAGAAGAGAAAACCTGAGCTTCCATATTTTGATGAAAACTTCACCGGAGAATATCCGAAAGAGGCGCCGTTTACGATCGGAGAGCTTGAGGAAATCTACCCGACGGCCAGCGCTTATGCAAAAGAACATGAAGAGTATCGTGAAAAAGCACTGCAGGCGACGTTCCTTTTGCAGAACGGACATCCGGGATTCCGTGCGATCTGGAATCACATTATGGCAGTTTCTGTAGCAGATTTGAAGAAAAACTATGCAAATCTGAACGTGTCTTTCGATCTCTGGAAGGGAGAGGCAGATGCCCAGAAATATATTCCGGATATGGTGGAGATGCTCAAAGAAAAAGGATATGCGCACTATGATGAAGGTGCTCTTGTAGTGGATGTACAGGAAGAGACAGACAAAAAAGAAGTGCCTCCGTGTATGATCTTAAAGTCAGACGGGGCTGCACTGTATGACACGACAGATCTGGCGACACTGGTAGAGAGAGAAGAACTGTACCAGCCGGACGAAGTGATTTATGTGGTAGATAAGCGTCAGGAGCTTCACTTTGTACAGGTATTCCGCTGTGCAAAGAAGACCGGAATCGTAAAACCGGAGACAGAACTGGAATTTTTAGGATTCGGTACGATGAACGGAAAAGACGGCAAGCCGTTTAAGACAAGAGAAGGCGGCGTGATGCGTCTGGAAAATCTGATTCGTGAAATCAACGAAGAGATGTACAAGAAGATCATGGACAACCGTACGGTTTCCGAGGAAGAGGCAAAGAAGACTGCACAGATGGTAGGACTTGCTGCGATCAAATATGGTGATCTTTCCAATCAGGCATCCAAGGATTATGTCTTTGATGTAGACCGCTTTACTTCCTTTGAAGGAAATACGGGACCGTACATTCTGTACACAATTGTCCGGATCAAGTCGATCCTGAATAAATACCAGGAAGAAAACAGTCTGGAGGATCTGGTGATCAGAGAGGCATCCAGTGAATTTGAAAAAGCACTGATGCTGGAATGTGCAAAATTCAATGATGTGATCGAGACAGTTTATGAAGAGACAGCGCCGCACAAGCTGTGTGCATATATTTATGATCTGGCCAACGCATTTAATAAATTCTATCATGAGACAAAGATCCTTCAGAGGAAGACGCAGAGAAGAAGAAAGGTTATATCGCGCTTTTGAAACTGACAAAAGAGGTTCTGGAGAGTTGTATCGATCTGCTTGGATTTGAAGCGCCGGAGAGGATGTAGGATATGACGGAAAAATTGTTTTATCTGGACAGTCATCTGCAGAGATTTTCTGCGCAGGTAGAGCAGTGTGTCCCGGATGGAGAAAACTGGCAGATCGTGCTGGATCGGACTGCCTTTTTTCCGGAAGGGGGAGGACAGTATGCGGATACAGGGATACTTGGCAGTGCGCGAGTGCTGGATGTGCAGGAAAAGGATGGTGTGATTTTTCACAGGACAGATGCGCCTCTTTCGGTTGGAGACTGTGTAGAGGGAAGGATTGACTGGGATCTTCGTTTTATGAAGATGCAGCAGCATACCGGAGAGCATATCGTTTCCGGGTTGGTTCATAAAAGGTTTGGGTATCAGAATGTGGGATTCCATCTGGGAAGTGAAGACTGCACGATGGATTTCAACGGAGAGATTACCAAAGAGGAGATTCGCGAGATTGAATGGGAAGCCAATCGGGCAGTGGTGCGAAATCTGGAAGTGGAAGTGACCTATCCGGATCAGAAAGTACTTCAGACGCTTGTATACCGCAGTAAGATTGAGATTGAAGGTCAGGTACGGATCGTGACGATCCCGGAATATGATGTGTGTGCGTGCTGTGCGCCGCATGTGAAACAAACAGGGGAGATCGGGCAGATCCGTCTGACGGGAGTGCAGCGTTATAAAGGCGGCGTCCGTGTGACTATGCTCTGTGGATTCCGTGCGTTGGAGGATTACCGCAGGAAAGCAGAGAGTACAGGGTGTATTTCCTCTGCTCTGTGTGTGAAAGAAGAAGACGTGGCGCAGGGGGTAGAAAAATTAAAAAATGACTGTACAGAATGGAAGCAGAGATATGCGCAGTTAAAGCGAGACATGCTTGCCATTCGTGCAGAAAGGCTGGCCGGGCAATCGGAGGATGTGATTGTGTTTGCGGATGATCTGGAGGGAGAAGAGCTGAGGATTCTGATGAATCTTATTCTGGATCATGGCAAACGGCTCTGTGCAGTATTTGGCGGAGATGAGGAGCATGGTTTCCGTTATGTGATCGGAAGCAGGATATTGGATATGAGACCGCTTGCAAAAGAACTGAATGAGACATTTCATGGCAGAGGCGGCGGAAAATCGGAGATGGTCCAGGGCAGTGTGCAGGGAAATGAGAGTGAGATGAGGGCATGGATACAGGAGAAAGCGAGGAAAATGAATGGATAGAAATTCAGAACCGGTGAAATTCTGGCATGTATGTGGTCCACTCTTATTGTATTGGGTGATTCAGTTTGTTGCCCAGTTAGTGGCAGAGCTTGCGGTGATGATTCCGCATATCGGTCAGGTTATGGATTATGACGCACTGGAAAAGAGCACTACGACAGAAGAGATGACCGAGGCGATTATGAGCAGTGTGCAGGGAATGTACGAGATCGTGGGTAAATATATTATGCCGATTCTTGCGTTCAGTGCGCTTTGTACGTTGTTTTTGACGGTACCGCTGTTTTTGAAAGACCGGAAGAAGGAACGAATACTTTATAAACAGGCAGTGAAAGTTCCGGGAGTCAAGAAGTATCTGGTCGTTTTCGGACTGGGAAGTGCATTTTGTATCGGATTAAATTGTCTGATGATGTTGTCTGCCCTGGCGTTGTCCTCTTTAGCGTACAGCGATGTGGATATGCAGACGAATGTGGTCGTGCAGTTGATTTGTATGGGGATCATCGTGCCGGTTGCGGAAGAGTTGATGTTCAGGGGGCTTGTTTTTAAAAGATTCCGTGAAAAGAGCACATTCTTTAGTGCGGCGCTGCTTTCGTCTTTGATTTTCGGATTGATGAACGGGAATCTGCTGCAAATCCTCTATGTCGGAGCGATGGGAATGGTGCTTGCCTATTCCTATGAGATTTGTGGGACGATCAAGGTGCCGATCCTGCTTCATATTACAGTAAATGTGATGGGAATTCTTCTGACAGACAGTGCACTGGGAGCCTGGATCCAAGGTGATATCATGCGTCTTGGAGGGGCGGTTATAGTCAGCGCCTTTGTCGGTTCTTCCATGTATGTGCTTTTGAGGGGGATGAAGAAGCAGGAAGTACCGCCTGTTGAATAAAGCTTTTAGGAAAAAGATTACGGTTTACGCCGGTGGGGGTGAATCGTAATTTTTTGTTTATTAATATTTAAGAATTTATACATTGACTTTCAGGAGTCAGAGACGTATAATTCATACATAACTTAATCGACGGAAGTTCTTCCGGCAGAGGTTATAAGTTCCATGGATCGTAATGAGATCCAGTCAAGAAATCAAGTGTTAATTTCTAACAGATTTCAGTTATTTTAAGTGTTTTATAATGAACCATATATGGCAATAGTCTGTAGAAGATACAGGCTCAGTTCTGATATTCCTGTCTGAGAAAATCATTTCTATTTTTATCTTACGATCTTACAGATTTCCGGAATGCAGAAAATAATTATCGATTTAAACTTTCAAAGTTTAAATAATACAACAATATAAAATCTGCAATATATGTGCAGAAAAAGAAAGGAGGAAGTCTGATGAGAAGAGAAAAAGATGAAAAAGGCTGAAATTCTATAAAAATCCGGTAAAAAGTAAACAAAATCATGAAAAAGAATCAAAAGGAGTAGAAAAGTATGAAAGCATTTATGGAAGAATATGGAGTAATCGTAGTAGCAGCAATCGTCATCATGATCATTGTAGTAGCAGCATCACCAATCGGAGACAGCATTAAAAGCGGAATTATGGAAGCAGTACAGAAATTGACGAACGCACTTGCAGATGCAAATGGAGTCAGCTAATGAAAATATCCAGGGAAGCATGGGATTTGAAAGAGGAGTGCTTCGGACCGCTGCTCCCATATGTAAAAGATCAGCAGGTTACAGACATCAATTATAACGGGACTGATGTGTGGATCGAACATTTAAAATATGGGATTCGAAAAGCTCCGGTGAATCTGACACCGGAGTTCGCAGGCCGATTTAGCGTTCTGATTTCTAATATTGTGAGTGAACAAATCAATAAATTTAATAATGTTCTGGAAGCGGAGACGGACACTCTCAGGATTTCGATCATTCATCCAAGCGTGACAAATACAGGGTATTCCATCTCTATTCGAAAAACACCAGCGGTTATGCGTATGACAGAAGAAAAAATGCTGGCCGATGGATACTGTTCCAGAGAGGTGCTTCTGTTTCTGAGAAATTGTATGGAAGCAAAATTGAATATGGTCTTTTGCGGGTGTCCGGGAGCAGGAAAAACAGAATTGCTGAAATTTTTAACACAATTTATACCGAAGCACGAAAAGGTGATGACCATTGAAGATAACCTTGAGATTCATTATCGGGATATTAATCCGGGGGCAAACTGTGTGGAACTGAAAGTAGATGAAGAATTTTTCTCCTATACGAAAGCAATCAAATCTGCACTTCGGCAAAATCCGCAATGGGTGCTTCTGTCAGAAGCGCGTTCTACAGAAGTGAAGTATCTTTTAGAATGCTTTTCGACAGGTCTTCACGGACTGACGACACTACACACAGATGATACGAGGAAGATTCCTGACCGGATTCAGAATATGATGCAGGATTCTTACGCGGCATCCAGAATGGAAAATGACATCTATAGTTTTTTGAATGTAGGAATATTGCTCTGCAAAAAGGCAACCGGAAATGGAAAGGTCTTTCGGTTTGTCGATCAGATCTGCCTGTTTGACAGAATCGGAGAAGAAAACCGAAAGTATCTGATCGTGGAAAATGGAAAAGTAGTGTCCAGAGAAATTCTGAGAATATCAGAAAAAAATTTCAATGGGCAGGAATAAGATCCCCCTTTTGGAGAAAGCGAGGGGAAAATGGTGTGCAGGTAAAACAAAAAAAAGAAAAGGCGAAAAAGGCACATGTTTCACTATTGGAATCCGAAACTGCTGAATCTGGAGATTCAGCGGTGCGGATACACATTCAGTGCTTCGTCCTATGTGAAATATCTGTTGGCGGTCTATCTGGGAATTGCAGGATTTGCCTATCTTTTTCAACTGCAGATTTTCTTTTCAGTGATTGTAATGGCAGCGGCATCGATATTTGTGCCAACGGTATTTTTAATGAATTATAAAATCTGTATGAAGAAAAGAAGTTTGAAGATCTGACTGCCTATATGGAACAGCTTTTATATTCGTTTAAACGCAGGGCAAAGATTCTGACGGCGCTGGAAGATACAAAATTATTGTTCCGTCAGGGAGAGAGCCGTTTATACAATGGAATCGAATATGCAGTAGAGCATATCCAGTCCGCACAAAGTGAGGGAAACATTTATCAGGAGGCGTTTTCAGAAATTGAAAAAGAGTATGGATGTAAAAGATTGTATAAGATCCATGATTTTTTGATGCAGGTAGAGCAGTCGGGAGGAAGCCGGATGCAGCGATTGAGATTTTACTGAATGACAGAAAAATGTGGATTGAGAGGATTTATGGTCTGCAGAAAGAAAAAAAAGAATATCAAGGTCAAGGTAACGATCGGGATCGGACTCTCTTTTCTGATCTGTGCCATGAGTATTCTGATGCTGCCCAAAGAGTTTGATATCACACAGAATCCAATTTCTCAGGCGGTTACGACAGGAGTGGTGATTCTCAATATGCTGATCTGGTATGCAGCGCAGAAAAAACTTCCGGCAGTCTGATCTTATCAGATGAAGATGTCGATGAAGCGGAAATTCGGGAAAAATATAAGTATGTTGTGAAGGGAAACCGGGAAAAGGAAAGGCTTAAATATAGTATCATTGGATGTATCTTCGGTGTGACGGCGATCTTACTGGGGAATACTGTGGGGATGACAGCAGCAGGTGCGGCGGGTGCAGCAGCAATCTGGATGTTGACGCAGGAGAAGCGAAAATATAAACATGCCAGAAAACGTGTATTACGTGAGGTGGAAAAACAATTTCCGGAATGGCTGATGAATCTGTCCCTGCAGCTTCAGACGGATAATGTGCATGTATCTTTAAAGAAGACAATACCGGACGCACCGTTTATCTTAAAACAGGATTTAACGCGACTGGTAGAAGAAATCGAACAGCAGCCGAATGCACTTCAGCCGTATATCCGCTTTATGAGAGAGTTCCAGATTCCGGATGTGCTTTCTGCAATGAAGATCTTGTATTCCATGGCAGAATTTGGAATTGGAGATATGGGAGGGCAGATTGATGCGCTGGTACAGAGAAATACCGTTATGATGGATCGGGCAGAGCGTTTGAAGGAAGAAGATCTGATGGCAGGTGTTGGGTTTCTTGTACTGCTTCCAATGATCACGGGAGTCGTAAAAATGCTCGCAGATCTGGTACTGGTCATTTTGGGGATTTTGTCTGTTGTAAATACAATTTAGAAGGTTTGAGAGAAAAGAGGGCGATATCATGAAAGAATTTTTGGAAGAATACGGTTCGATCATCGTAATTTCAATCATCGGATATGCGGTCATGTCCGGTTTATGGAAGATTTTAATACAGGTAAGTTCTGTTTGAGAAGGAGAATAGCGGAATGAAAGAATTTATGGAAGAGTATGGCGGTGTGATCGTGACGTGTATGCTGGGAATCATGCTGCTTGGACTTTTGTATTCGCTGCTTGCTTCAGGAGGTCAGCTGCATAGGCTGGCAGAGCTGTTTTTTGACGGGATAGGGATAAAAATGTCAGGAGGCAGATGTGAAGAGCTGGATCGGAGAATATGGAAAAATCGCAGCAATGGCAATTATCCTGGCCGTATTATTTGCATTTGTTTGGAATCGTACTGATCGTGGATATCTGGGCGCGCTTTCAAAGGCAGAGCCAAAATCATTTTTAAAAGCAACCGATAATTCCGATTTTCTTGTACAGCTGAAACCGAGACCGGATCCGGTCTTGACGGTATCTGTCAGTAAACTGAAGTATCAAAGAAGATATGACCTTCTTCATGGAAAAGAAATCAGTGCCAGGGCTGTGGACGCGGATGGAAGAGAGCTTCCGGTCAGCGTGATAAAACTGATCGCTCCAGATGGAAGTCAGCTGGAAAAGGAACTAAATCCAGAGGCGTTTTGGACAGCGCAGAGAGGTGTTTATGAGATTACTTATCAGGCAGAGGAAAACTATCAGGGGGCTTATATTAGAAAAGTAACAAAGGTATGTCGGGTTACAGTAGATTAAAGTGCGGTTGAAAGGAAAAGAAAAATGAAAGGTGCGATCGAAACAATGGTGGGAGTTGTACTGATTGCCTTCATGGCAGTGCTGAGTACTGCCTATATCAGCGCATCGTTGAATACACAGAAGGCACAGGCTTATCATTCTACAGTTGTAACAGAGATTGAAGCGAGTGATTATAATGCAGAGGTTCTGGAGAAATGTAAAAAGAAAGCGCTGGAAAACGGATATGAAAATCTGGATATTCAGGTTGTGACCAGTGCGGCAGGAAGCAAATATGCAAAAGTGACATTGGCATACCGGTACACGATTCCACTTTTGAATATGCTTTTGGAGCATCAGATCACAGGATATGCAAAATAGAAAAAAGGGGAAAGGAGAGTATGCCAGGAACGGATGAGACATGCAGTGATGGGATTTTTTATTTTAATTATGCTGATTTTTGCAGGAGCATCGATTTATACGGCGGAGACAAAGACGATGCATCAGAATGAGCTGGACAGTATTCTGGGAGCAGCAATGGAAGAATCGATGGAGATTCTGACAGTTAATCCGACATATTCGATCGGGAAAGAGGTGGAAGGAAAAGAGCTGGCAGCAGATTTTATTCAGAATATGCTCATGCGAACAACCAGCAAATCGACATTTGAAGTAGAGATACTGACAGCAGATGCACAGAAAGGTTTGCTGGATGTGCGGGTGACGGAATATTATCGGCAGATATGGGGAAATGGAAAGGCGGTTGCCAGAAAAACTGTGATATTGGATGATGTAGAAGGAAAAGAAGAGGTTTTCTCTAAGATATCATTCTGGAAATCATACAAAAATAATAAAGTCGAGGAAAAACGTATTGTAAAGCAGGTGGTAGTTCCGGAGGGGATTTTGCTGCCAAAGGAAATACTGCCGGTTGAAAATGAAAGTGGAGATGAGAAAGTGAAAGGCTGGAGAGCTGTCGGCCAGTCGGAAAACACCATATATACAAAAGAAAATATCGGGACAGTGCAGGCGAAAGGCGATATGGATTTTGAAGCTGTTTATGAGAAAACCGGCAGTAAGGCAGATTAAAAAGGAAAAATATTACAAAAATATTAAAAAGTTATTGCTTTTTCATCACGTATCGAATATAATTCTTATTGTATGATTAAACTTGGCGATAATACCACACAATCCTTTCAAAATACCACAAACTGTATTGAAAAAGTGCGGAAAATCAGGTATTATGTAGAATATGTGGGGACATAAATAAGAATATTAAGGATAGGTGAAAGTATGAAAATGAAAAAAGTACGAAGTGTACTGCTTGCGGCAGCATTAACGTGTTCCATGATAGTTACACCTGTTATGGCGGCACCAGATGATACAACAAGTCTTCAGAATCAGAAAGAATCAGCTCAGGATGAAGTGAACGGTCTTCAGGCACAGCTGAATGAATTGTTTACAAAGACAAATGATCTGGAAACACAGCTGATCAACAAAGGACAGGAGATTACCAAGGCTCAGGAAGATCTTGTTGCAGCAGAAGAAAAAAAGCAGCAGCAGTATGAAGATATGAAGCTTCGTATTAAATACATGTATGAGGAAGGCGATACTTCAGCATTAGAACGTATTGTAGCTTCCGGAAGTATCTCAGAGATGCTTACTCAGACGGAATATGTGGAGAAAGTACATGCATATGACCGTGATAAGTTGCGGGAATACGCAGAGACAGTTCAGGAAGTAGAAGATCTGAAGACATCTCTGGAATCAGATATGACAAAACTGCAGAATCTGGATGAGGAGTACAAGACACAGACAGCAGAGCTGTCAAGTACGATTGAGTCCAAGAGAGCAGAAGTGTCTAACTTGGATGCAATGATTCAGGAAGCTGCAAGAGCGGCAGTAGAAGCTGCGAAAAAGGAACAGGAAAAGAACAACACGGTAAATAATGAAAATACCAATACACCGTCAGGCGGTGGAGATAATAGCGGTGGAACTGTAACGCCGGCACCAGAGCCGACACCGACACCAACTCCGGATCCGACACCAACTCCGGATCCGACACCAACTCCGACACCGACACCGGAACCAAATTACAATCCGTCTACCGGAAATGCAGTCGTGGATCGTGCATACAGCTGGGTAGGAAAAGCGGAATATGTATGGGGAGCATGCAGTCCGGGAGCGTTTGACTGTTCCGGTTTTGTAGCGTATTGTCTGACTGGCAATTATGCTCGTCTTGGTACAACGTATACATTCCTTGGATGGCCGCAGGTAAGCAACCCGCAGCCGGGAGATGTGGCAGTAAATGCAGAGCATTGTGGAATCTACATCGGCGGTGGCCAGATGATCCATGCAGCAGATTATGGAATCGGTGTTATTGTAGGACCGGTTCAGAGCGGTATGATCTACGTTCGTTACTAAAGAAAAATTCATATACAAAGTACAAAAGAAAAGCCCTGATGGTCATCGTGTCATCAGGGCTTTAAGATTCTTAGATCAGTTTTGGGGAACAATTTCAAGCCAGTATCCATCCGGATCAGAGATGAAGTAAATTCCCATTCCCGGATTTTCGTAGCAGATACATCCCATTTCTTTGTGTTTTTTGTGAGCTGCATCGAAATCATCCACTTCAAACGCAAGATGGATCTCATTATCTCCCAGATTGTAAGGGCGATCCATATCGCGCAGCCAGGTCAGCTCTAAAAGGTGTGGAGTAGTTCCGTCTCCAAGGTAGACCAGGGTAAAGCTTCCATCCTCAGCGTCTTTTCTGCGAACTTCTGTCAGATCCAGAGCTTCTTTGTAAAATGCAAGAGATTTATCCAGATCCAGTACATTTAAATTGTTGTGTGCAAATGTAAATTTCATAGAGTACATCCTTTCTTTTTCTTTTCCATCAGCATACCATAGAAAGTCCTTGCAATCCAGTATTTTCTATGATATACTACTAGCGTTGCGAAAAAACACGTATGCGTGGTATCACTGAAGGTGCCTAAGTTTGACGATAAGACAAGCCGGTCTCAGTGTAAAGAAAGTATACGGAAGTAAAAAACCAATTTGGAGGAAAAAACATGAGCGTTATTTCAATGAAACAACTTTTAGAAGCAGGTGTTCATTTCGGACATCAGACAAGAAGATGGAACCCTAAAATGGCTCCATATATCTACACAGAGAGAAATGGTATTTACATCATCGACCTGCAGAAATCTGTAGGAATGGTTGACGATGCTTACAAAGCAGTTTCTGATATTGCAGCAGAAGGCGGCACAATCCTTTTCGTAGGAACAAAGAAACAGGCTCAGGATGCAATCAAAACAGAAGCAGAGCGTTGTGGAATGTTCTACGTAAACGAGAGATGGTTAGGTGGAATGCTGACAAACTTCAAGACAATCCAGAGCCGTATCGCACGTCTGAAAGACATCGAGAGAATGGCAGAAGACGGAACATTTGATGTACTTCCTAAAAAAGAAGTAATCGAGCTGAAAAAAGAGTGGGAAAAACTGGAGAAGAACCTTGGCGGAATCAAAGAAATGAAAAAGATTCCGGATGCGATCTTCATCGTAGATCCTAAAAAAGAAAGAATCTGTGTACAGGAAGCACACACTCTGGGAATTCCGCTGATCGGAATCTGTGATACAAACTGTGATCCGGAAGAACTGGATTACGTAATCCAGGTAACGATGATGCGATCAGAGCAGTAAAATTAATCGTTTCCAAAATGGCTGATGCTGTTATCGAAGCAAATCAGGGAGCAGCAGAAGATGCATATTATGAGGAAGCTGAAGAAGCAGTAGCTGAAGAGACTGTAGAAGCAGAATAATTATGAACGTAAATGCTTCAGCCTGAACATCAGGTTGGAGCATTTTTGGTAAACTATTTCAATTCATGGAGGAAAAATCATGGCAATCACAGCAAGCATGGTAAAAGAGTTAAGAGAGATGACAGGTGCAGGAATGATGGACTGCAAAAAAGCTCTGAATGAAACAAACGGAGATATGGATGCAGCAATCGAGTTCTTAAGAAAGAACGGACAGGCAAAGCATGAGAAAAAGCTGGAAAGAATTGCGGCAGGAAGGTATCGTAAAAGCTGTTGT
>ENA-OQDE01000085-OQDE01000085.1-human-gut-metagenome-genome-assembly--contig:-NODE-85-length-55262-cov-2.936320_pt1 | contig 55262 bp, 51 predicted proteins | sample MGYA00242768_ERZ504595 | MGnify/ENA primary metagenome ERZ504595 (study PRJEB26092, sample SAMD00036307) | human gut metagenome | host: Homo sapiens | study: EMG produced TPA metagenomics assembly of...
CGTCTGTATCAAACGCATCCGTGGGTATTGGGTGTTCGTCCGGACGGGACAGCGTTTGGCGTATTGTTTGATAGTTTTTGGAAGGCTGAATTGATTACTAATTCAGATAAAATTGAATTTAATACTGAAGGAGCACCTTTTCGTACTTATATCATAGATCGTGAATCTCCGCAAGCTGTATTAAAAGGACTTGCTGAATTGACCGGTACTATAAGTATGCCTCCCAGATGGGCAATCGGTTATCATCAGTCTCGTTTTTCTTACGTGCCGGAAGCTAGAGTGAAAGAAGTTGCCAATACTTTTCGTGAAAAGAAGATACCGTGCGATGTAATATGGTTTGATATCAACTATATGGATGAATTCCGTGTATTCACAATCAATGACAGGGATTTTCCCGATCCGAAGCGCATGAATAAGTATCTGCATGATAATGGATTCCATTCCGTGTATATGATAGATCCAGGCGTAAAAGTGGATGATAACTATTTTGTGTATAAAACCGGAAAAGAGCAAAATGCTTTTGTTTGTGATATCTATCGTAATGAGTTTCACGGGAAAGTATGGCCGGGTGCTTGCGCATTTCCTGACTTTACCCGTCCGGAGACGCGCACTTGGTGGTCCGGACTTTATAAAGACTTTATGGCTAATGGAATAGATGGCATTTGGAATGATATGAATGAACCGTCTGTATTTGATGGTCCTGGGGGAACGATGCCGGAGAACAATATTCATTTAGGAGGAGGCAACTTACCTATTGGTAGCCATTTAATGTATCATAACGCTTATGGTCGTCTGATGGTCGAAGCTTCTTATAATGGCATGATGGCTGCTAATCCAGGCAAACGTCCATTTCTTCTTTCCCGCTCCAATATTATTGGCGGACAGCGTTATGCAGCCATGTGGACGGGCGATAACGAAGCTACTTATGAACAGATGAAACTTTCTGTACCGATGTCTATTACATTGGGGTTGTCCGGTCAGCCTTTCAATGGTCCGGATATAGGTGGATTTGCTGGGAATACGACTCCCGATTTGTGGGGAAACTGGTTAGGCTTCGGGGCATTTTTCCCTTTTTCCAGAGGACATGCTTCCTGTGATACAAATAACAAGGAACCGTGGGCATTTACTAAAGATATAGAAAAGGAATCACGCATGGCATTAGAACGTCGTTACCGTTTGCTGCCTTATCTCTACACTGCTTTTCATGTGGCTCATAAAGATGGACAGCCTGTGATGGCTCCGGTTTTCTTTGCCGATCCGAAAGATGAAAGTTTGCGTGCTGAAGAGCAAGCTTTCATGTTGGGGACAGACCTGTTGATAATTCCTGCATTTGCAAAGAATCCTTCTCTACCAAAGGAATTTGGGAAAATTTATCTTTGGTTAAAGGAGATACAAAAGGTAAATATCAGGCTAAATTAAAAGTAAGAGGGGGTTCTATTATTCCAGTAGGCAAAATAATTCAGAATGTGAATGAAAATTCATTCGACCCATTGACTTTAGTTGTTTGCCCGGATGAGGATGGCAAAGCGGAAGGCTCTCTGTATTGGGACAAAGGAGATGGATGGGGATTCCAGAAAGGAGATTATAAACAGCTAACTTTTAAAGCAGAGTTAGTAGACGGGCATCGTCTTATTGTAAAGGTGACAGACGATAAGGGGGAAGATCAAATTGATTTTGGAATGGTAAAGGTAGAAGTATTGCATGCTGGTTATACTTATAAATCTTCTGGTGATATAGCTAAAGGCATTACAGTGAATTTGTAAAGGAGAATACAATAAATGAGGAGTTCGTTTATTTAATCATCTTCTTTTTGTACGGTTTGGAACTAAACTTCATCCTTATAATCTAAATGTGATTACTAAAAATAGCTTCCAGTCAAAAACATCAGTAAAAAAGGTTGTTGACTGAAAGTGAACCGAAAGCAAAAAAGAGAGATGAGTTCAGTCTCTTTTTTAGAGCCTCTATATTCGTTCAATAGAGCCTCTGTTTAAGTGAAATGCAGGCTTCGTTTCACTTAAACAGAGGCTCTGTTTTACTCACCTGACGTGTTAATGATTCTCATCCTGCATATCAATGATTCTAAGCCTGTATTTCAGCGTTGCCAGGCTTCCGCTCTGTATTCTTTAGACTACGTGTCAGGTATATATATATCCAGTATGGTGATTATATATCTACACCACACTGGATATATAGATCCACCGGCAAACGCAAAGAGACTGAAAGTATTGAAAGTACTCCTCCTCCTTATCTTAAATCTCTCTCTGTAGGGGATATTGTAATTCGCTTTTGGTTGCTATCTTCTTCTATCAAGGAGTTTGTGAACAATACTAAAACGACTGAAACTAGATTATGATGTAAGTTTATCAGGAACGATTTAGCCAGATTGCATTGGAAGGTTTACCCGTTTGAATAGGATATTATATGTCGCTTTTCTGGCTATATATCATACTCTTATCAGAAAGTAAAAAGGGGATGCATCACATGGACGCATCCCCTTTCTACATCAATACTATTATGAGTATTTATCGGTTTATTAAAATGTAAGTTGTACTCCTAAGTTAAACACGCGCTGGTTCATGTATGCATCACCGGCGGAGTTGGACTTGATTTCCGGGTCTTGTTGATACTTATCAAAACTTGTCCATGTAAACATATTGTAAGCATTGAGGTAGACACGGAGGTTTGTAAGCCATGAAGGCAACACTTTTGTGGGCACTTGATAGGAGACGTCGATGGTTTTCAAGCGGATGTACCAAGCATCAATTAACCAAAAGTCGGACATATACGCTGCTGCGCTGTTTACAGTTGACGGATTGCTTGTTAAGCGCGGAAATTCGATGGCTTCACCGTTCAGGTAGCGTTCCAATGTCCAGCGTTTCTGGTGTAGAGGTTGGAATTGACTCTTGAAAGGTTCGATACCTGTGCCGTTTACCGAGAAACTGTAGTTGAACGAACCTTGGAAGAGTACGCTCACTGACAATCCTTTCCACGAACCACCGATTGTCCATCCCAGTGTGGTGTTGGGTAAGTTTGGCTTACCGATAGCTCCCTTGTCGAAGTCGTTGATAACACCGTCTCCGTTCAAATCTTTGTATTTCAAGTCGCCGGCTTGGATAGGCACATCGGTATTAGGCACAGCCGGTGCATTTGCGGCTCCTGCATGAATCAAGTCCACTTCTTCAGGTGTATAATAACCTATCCAAGTGTAACCGAATGGTTGACCGATAGGACGACCTGTTGCCGACAACCAATCGTATCTTTGTTGTGCTTCGGCATTAAACTCTACCTTATTCTTAGCATACGAGAATACAAAGTTGGTATTGAAGTTGAACTCACCGAAACGGTCTTGATAACCAATTTGTCCGTCAAAACCCATATTGCTAGTGCGTGCTACATTGATAGGTGAAGTACCCACACCTAGGATTTGCGGTATGTCATTGCGTTTCACAAGCTGATTATATCGTCTATCGTAGAACCAGTCGAAAGTAAATGAGAAGCGGTCGAATGCATTGAAATCGAGACCTATATCAAACTTCTTAGCTTCTTCCCATGTCACACTGCTATTACCAAGGTCACCTTCCGTAATAGCAGTGGAAGTGACATCGCTTTGTCCAAAATTATAAGCATTATCAGTTGCTGTATATATCTGGTTGTAAAGGTAGCGGTTACCCATAGCTACGTCCGAACCTACAATACCATACGAAGCTCTGATTTTCAATAGTTGGATGAAAGAAATGTTATCCTTGAAGAACGATTCTTCGGAGATACGCCAACCCACACCAATAGCAGGGAATATTCCGTAGCGGTGTCCTTCGGCAAAACGGTCGGTACCGTTGTATGCAACATTGAAGTCGACCAGATATTTATCTTTATATTTGTAACCTACGGTAGCGGTAAGACCCTGAAAGTTTTCGGGAATCTTTTCTCCTGTATCGTCTGGATTTTTTTCTACGGTACGGCTTTGGCGGCTATACAGTAACGTGGCACTAACGTCGTGTATTCCATTGAATACGCGTGCATAGTTGATGGAGCCTGAACATCCAGATTTTTCACAGCCTGGTTGGTTCCGGCCGTCAGAGCATACTGTGAATAAGCATATTTACGGTTGGGGTTGATGTTATACTGATCCGTAGTAGGATCGTAGTGGTAGGTAGGGTACGCATCTTTTCCCCGGTTCACCTTGCGGAAGACTTCATCAATGGTAGAGTAAGCGATACGTGCATTGGCCGACAATCCTTTGGTAAGCCAATCCATCTTCCAGTTCACACCGTAGAGAATGTTGTTATCGTTACGGCGTGTACGTGTGTAACCTTCGTTAGCCAAACGTGCATTCAGTGTAGGTCCGTAGCCATCTACATCTGAAAGATAAGCATACGATCCGTCCGGATTGAGTACCGGTGCCGAATAGGGGTGCATGGCGGTGAAATTGTAAATCTCGCCTGTAGCATTCAGACTACTCGGTTCGTTGATGTTCATGAAGCGCGAGCTGAAGTCTAGACGCATAGTCAGATTATCAGTAACAGTAAAGTCCAAGTTGGTACGGTAGTCAAAACGGCGGTAGAAATAGCCGGTATTCACATCGTCATCCGCTTTAGCAAAGTTACGAACCAAACCACCTTGTGAGAAATAACCCCCGGATACGAAGTATTTCAAACGTTTGGTACCACCCGATACGTCGACATTGATGTTCGACTGCATAGCCGATTTTTTGAACACTTCGTCGTACCAGTTACATTAGGATGTCCGTATGGGTCGAACCGTCTTTAAACAGTTCCAAATCATGTTGTGTAAACATTTTAGTCAAACCATCGTTAGTACGTGCCTCGTTGACTAACAGGGCGGTGTTGTATGAGTCTAAGAAGTTGGGTTTACGGACAGGTATCTGACCGCCGGCTTCTGCACGTACATGGATCACTGGTTTTCCTTCTTCACCGCGACGGGTCTTGACTACCAACACACCGTTAGCACCCTTGATACCATAAATAGCAGTAGTGGATGCATCTTTCAAAATAGATATGCTTTCAATCTCATTGACATTGATTTGTGACAGCTGTTCGTAACTGTATTCCACATCATCAACCATAATAAGCGGCTTGTTACCGTCCTCATTCAAGGAACTGACACCACGGATAAAGAAGTCGGAAGCATCTTTTCCCGGTTGACCGGAACGTTGCTGACTGAAGAAGCCGGGCAGTTTACCCGATAATGTATTCTGTAAGCTACTTGTAGGAACTCTACGTAATTCGTTGGCTTGAATACCGCTCACGGCACCGGTCAGAGTGATACGTTTCGCGCTGCCGCGACCTGTGATAACAACTTCGTTCAGGTTGTTGGCTTCGGAAACCCTTAATGCGATATTCAGTGTGCGCTGATTTGTTATTGCGACTTCCTGATTTTGATAGCCCACAAACGAAAATACCAATGTTTCGCCCCGTTTCACTTCCAGCGAATATTTTCCATCTATATTGGTGATGGTACCCCTTCCGGCTCCCTTTACCAGAATACCAGCTCCGATAAGCGGTTCGTTGCTTTCCCCATCAATAATGGTACGCTTATCGTAAACGATTGGGAGTATGCCTGTACAATGCAGAGGAGGCACAAGAATGTTATAATTACTCTTTTCATAAGATATTACCAATTAGGGTTTTGAACCATATTCTTATTTTTTATTACTTCCGAATAAGGAATCGGATAGAAATAACGTTTATTGTCCCATTGTACATTGAGTACAGATTGCGGAACATAGGTCGTGGAAGTCTGTGATTTAGTGATGTACATTCCTTGAATAGGCTGTGCATAGACCTGTTCGGCAAGTCGCCAACGACGAATGTCCCAATAGCGATGCTCTTCAAAAGCCAATTCAATGCGGCGTTCATTCTGAATCACTTTGCGCATTTCGGCTTGCGTCAAATTGTGTGTCAGCCCATCGGTTGTTAGTCCATATAAATTCTTTTCACCAGGTTCGATACCTGCACGTCGACGCAGGGCGATAATAGCATCATATACAGCTTGCGAGGGAGTAGGCAAATATTCGTTTTCGGCTTCGGCAAAGTTCAGAAGTATTTCGGCGTAACGGAACATCACCCAGTTGTGTTGTGTGTCTTGATATTCGTTGGCTGCTTCGAAATCACCCATAAACTTGCGCATGTAATAACTCGTGAGCGAGTACGACGAACCAAGAGGATTATTGGCTCCACCTTGCCATGTTTCCATCGTAGAGTTCACCCATGACGAACCATTGTGTATAATGGTATATTCCAAACGTGGATCACGTTGTGCGTAAGGAAGCTGTTCATTGTATTCATATTTACCTTCCTTGATGAAGTGACCGTCTTTCATAAGGAATGCATCAACTAAATTCTGCGTGGGATTGGTGCGGCCGTTTCCTTGTTTGGCACCGCTAAGTCCCAATGGGCCGTTAGCTGTTTCCACTGTCTTATCCATCGCGTTTTCACGGAAGAAGATAACCTCTTTATGTTCGTTTGAATACCAATTGGTAAATACATTCTTGAAATTATCGTCAAGTCCCATGATAGCTCCGTCACCTGTTCCGTACGTGTTAATAAAGTTGCGGGCGGCATCGGCTGCTATTTTCCAACGTTCGCGATCATAAGAGGCATATCCTATCAACTCATTACCAGATTCAATGGGCTTTTCGTTGAATAACGGACTTGCTGCATAGAGCAATACACGAATCTTCAGTGCCTGGGCAGCCTGTGTGTTTACTACGTGTGCGCTGGCGGCGGCGTCAGGTAGTGGCAGCGAACGAAGGTCATCTTTGATATCGTCAAGCTCACTTACAATATACTTAATGACATTGCTCGAACGTGCTACGTGGCAATTCGATGTTTTCGTTCAATTCGTACACTTTATCACCGATAATGGGTACTCCACCGTAGCGCTTCACCAATTCAAAATAGAAGTAAGCACGCAGGAACCGGGCTTCGGCTTTCATAGACTCATTGAGCCTGCGTGTATTACCGAGTGCATCAGTGTAGGTAGTGTTGAAAGGTACTACGTCAATGCCACTCAACAGAATGTTCACGCGGCGAATCACCAAATAAGGGTCGCTCCAAATCATATCCGAGTTAATAAGATTGGAGGCACTGTAACGTCCGATGGCCAGTTTGTATACATCGGACTCGGACGAAATAACAGAGAGCGCATCGTCGGAAGCGGCATCCAGGTAGTCACCATTTACGCCGTTGTGTCCATTACGCATGTAATAGTAGATGCGGTTGAGGTATTTACGTACTACAGTTCCGTTGGAGTCAGTCCTCGAGAAGAGATAATCTTCTGTAAACATATCTACAGGCGTACTCTCATAACTGTCTGTACATGCGGCAGCACTCAATAACAGCATAAATGCTCCTACTGCCCATGTGCCATATTTATTTTGTTTCATATCCATCATTTTTATTAGAAGTTAAGATTGATTCCAGTCGTAATGGTGCGTTGTAACGGATAGCTGGTGAAGGTAACTTCAGGGTCTTGCAAGCGGGTACGTGACCATGTGAGTAAATTTTGTCCCTGTACAAATATCTTCACGCGCAGTCCGCCTAAGTAATTACGGCAGAAGTTTTCGGGTAGTTTGTACGATACGGTGGCGTTCTTGAGACGAATATAGTTTCCGTTCTGTACAAAGAGTGAAGAGTTCCAGTTGTTTCCGTAGTTGTACATATTGCCTCCGGCAGTCAGTCTCGGATACGTAGCTGTTTCAGCTGTTTCGGGTGTCCAACGATTCAGCAAATTGGTGTAAGCTTGTCCGTAGCTTTGTCCGATCACTTGGAATCCTTCGAGTAACGTGCGGTGCTATTATATAAGTCGCGGTTGTAAGCGCCTTGGATAAGTGCTGTAACTTCCAACCCTTTCCATTCAAAGCCTAAATCAATACCAAAATAGCAAGTCGGTTTGTCGCCACCAATCACAGTACGGTCGAATTCGTTGATTTCGCCGTCACCGTTCATGTCTTTGTATTTCACGTCACCGGCTTGAATATTGTTGAAGCCGTTCATTACGGGATAACCATCGGCTATATCTTTAGCTGTGAGGAATCCGGTCGCTACCAATCCGTAGATGGCACCGGTGGGTTGACCTGTCATTTTCAGATAGTCGTAAGGTACGTATTGCTCGTCCATGAACAACCGTTTGTTCTGTTCCATACTCCAGTTGGCTGATACATAATAGTTCACTTTACCAATGTGGTCTTGCCAGCTAAGTTGTGTTTCCAATCCGTAGTAACGTGTTTTTCCGATATTTTCTGCCGGATAAGCAATACCTAATAATTGGATGCTTTTACCACGTGATTGCAAAATATCGTAGTAGTAGTCATTGTAATAGTCGGCCGAGAGAGTCAATCGGTTCTTTAATAAGGTTAAATCTAAACCTACATTGACTTTTCTTCCTTTTTCCCATGTCAGGAGGTATTTGCCAATGGGGATATTTCCGATACCGAACCTCCGTTGCTCATGGATGTCCCGTTGCTATACCAGAATCCGCCATCTTCATTGTATCTCTTTAAGTAGCTGAAGTATCCGGCATTGTCGATTCCGTTTCCTGTATGACCGTATGTGGCACGTAACTTGAGTTGGTCTATCTTTGATGCTTCCATAAACTTCTCTTTGCTGATATCCCAACCCAGACCTACTGCCCAGAATGTTCCCCAGCGACGTCCATTGTCATAGCGGTTGTAATAACTTTCCGTTACGGCTGCTTGTGCGAAGTATTTGTTATCGTAATTGTATTCAACTTTCTGTCCGATGTTCGACGGAATCATAGGCAGGTCGTAGTTGTTAAGTATGGTACGTGTATCGCCCCAAAGTGAAGCTTTCACACCATGCATACCGAATTGGCGTTCCCAGTCTACATACATTTTGCCATACATATATTGGTACGTCGATACTGAACGGTAACTGTTGGTTTGTGAACTCACATCTCCATACTTGTCATAAGCCTCGTTGCCTTGTTGGGTTATGCTGTATTGAAATACTTGTGCCTGTTTAGTACGAACGATAGCATTACGCACTTGCGATGAGATGTTTCCCGTTGCACCAACGGAAAGTCCTCTCACCAATTTGTCGAAGTCATATTTCAAATTAATAGTTCCTACGACATCGCGGGTATTGCTTGAGATATATCCCGAACCAGTGGTCTGTGCATAGAGGTTTTGGGTATACGAAGCGTTACCACCATACGTACCGTTGGGATTTAAGACGGGATAAGCATTGTTGGGAGTCTGCCATACGTTGCTCAAAAGGTCGCTGTATCCTGTCCCCGAAATACCACCAGGTTGGTTCCCTTCTTCTATACGTCCCATCAAAGACATGCTTACCTTAAATTCATCTGTCACGTTGATGTTTACCTTCGATGTGATGAGATACCGGTTGTACTTGAAATTGGTGTTGTAGCTATTAGCATCGCTCGTCTTGAACAATCCGTTTTCGCTGTAATATCCCAAACTTACAAAGTATTGAGCCACCCGTCCGCCACCTGTTACATTCAGATTATAGGCTTGCGACGTAGTAGAATTGTTCATAATAGCATCTTTCCAATTTACGTCGGGATGCAGATAAGGGGAAGTTCCATTACGATAGGCTTCGAAATCATCATACGTATAGAGTGGTGATTTGCCATCATTGAGCAATGCTTCGTTGAGCAAATAAGCATATTGATAAGCCGAAAGTGGATTTGGGCCAGATTTCAATGCACTGGATATACCAAACTTTCCGGTGAGTGAGAGATGGAAACCACCTTTTGCATCAGGATTTTTGGTAGTAATAATCAATGCACCACGTGAACTGCGCATTCCTAAAAACATATTGGAAAGGGCATCCTTTTGAATGGTAACCGATTCAATGGCTTCGGGATCTATGGAATACAGGTCACGTTCTACACCGTCGACAATGGCTACAGGCGATTGTCCGCGTGCTGAAATGAGAAACTCCGAATTATCTCCGTAGATACCTCCACCTACATTAGGAATAGCTCCCACTATATCGGATTTAGTATTGGCATCAGTCCGTAACAGTTGCATGCCACGGAAAGGTGATACATTAAGACCTTTCAATCGTCCTTGCAATCCGGTAAGGATGGTGGCTGACTGATATTTTATCAAGTCGTTGGTATAAACCGTCGAAGATGCCCCTAGGGTATTACTTTTAGTGTGATCCACACTGTCTATCGGTGCATCTTGTGCCTTTAGTGCGACGGCAGCTATACATAGTAGTCCCGTCGTTATCATTTTATACATATTCTGTTTCATTATCAGTAGAATATAAGGTTATCACTCGCAATAGAACGTATATATGAATGGTTCCTTCTGCGGAGGAAGAGGTATATTTAACATTACGAAGTCATCATCAGACTGTGTAACGGAGATAGATCCATCGGCATTAGTGAAGGCATATTCAATACTTACAAGCTCTGTTCCTTCAGGTACATTGAAGAACCCTTCCGGCCAGAATGTGATATTGTATGTTTTGGTATACTGATTCTCTCGTTTCATCAGGGTCTTGTCACTCTTCTCATTTACGGTATAACGGTGTCCGTCGCTAGCTACCGCCGTTCCTTCAAAATAGATCTTATCGGCCTTGACAAGTGCATTTTCGTCGTCCATGCCTCCAATGAAGCTAAAGGTTACAAAGTCGTTTTGCAATGCTGTTAATGGAGTGGTTTTGTTGAAGTGTTCGCTACAGAAGTCAGTAACAAGTCCTTCACCTTCTACTACCTCAAAACATCCGGCTTCCTCACATTTCTTTGCATCTGCACTTGTACTGAAGTTATCGTCAGTACTGTTAATAAAGAATGATGGCTTAAAACGCAGATTTTTGTTTCCTACCGGTACACGGACATAGATTGTAAAATGAATCTCCCTGCAACGCCGTTATAGGGTTTTGTCCAATTAGGCTGCCCATTCCATATCTTCCAGAATATTGGTACCTACACCGTATTCTTGCATGAGAGCGGCCGACCATGACAATCCTGGTTTATTGCTAGGCTGTTCGGTCGATGGTATAAGTGTCATGTTTTGCTCACCTATATTCGGATCAAATGTATCTTCTATATATGAAACTCTGGCATTTTGTGCCAGATTCCAACTTTTAGGAGCCAAGAAACCGAAAACAAGTCGTTTGTCATTGCGTGGGTCTCCTTCAACCTTAATGTGTCCATGCATTTTGAAAGTGGCAGTCGTTCCGGCTTTTGCATAGTTTACGGCTTTTCCGTCTATCATTTGGGTTATATCGACAGAATCGATAAAGAGGCAACTCATAACGACAAAAGTCATAAGTATAGTTGATAACGCTACGATGTGCCGTTTGCGTTGAAGCAAGCTGATTAATTTCTTTTTCATAAAGCGTTATGATTTTTAGTTTTCTGATATTTTCTTGAATACATAGGTGTAGGTATTCGAACCACATCCGGGGCTATGAGTAATCACGATGTTACGTTCGCCATTGGTAATGGGGAATAGGATATCGGTACTGGCCTGCTCCGTGGCTCCATCTTCTGTGAAATAGAGGCGAAAAGGATAATAGATATCGTCAACTTTCCACGTGCCATTGTGGCGTACCACAAAAGGCAGATAGTTTTCAATTGTGTACTTACCATCTTTCTTCAGGTCAATTTGGAACTGGCTGAAGTCCATGGTCTCGGTAATATCATTACTGTTGCGGCTCACTGTGGTGAGTTGCCACGTGCCTGATATGTCTTTGACCTGCTCCGTGTTTTTGTCAGGATCAGCAGGAGCAGAGAACGTATCACACGATGTCACAAGCAGAGTAGTCAGCAAGCTATTGCCGCCAAATGTATGCTATGTTTCATATTTTGGGTATTTTATTAGTTGTAATAGGGATTCTGTAACAAATCTTTCGATTTCACCGTTTCATTGTAAGGAATTGGGAAGAAGTACATAGCCGGACGCCATACATGCGTGCGTACATCAAATTCTTTCCAAGTCTTTGTTCCGTCAGTGGCGCGAGTGATTTCAATGCCATGCATGGTTTTGCTTTCGGTTTGTGGAGCAATCATCCAGCGGCGTACATCAAAGAAGCGATGTCCTTCAAAAGCAAATTCAAGGCGGCGTTCTTCCTGAATGGCTTGGCGCATCTGTTTTTGTGTCATATCCTTTTCAAGTCCATACATACCATCTGCACCGGGATCGATGCCGGCACGCTTGCGAATAAGTTTTAATATGGGATAGCAACCGAGTTGTTGCCCGCCTAGTGTTTCTTCGAAATCGGGACCATGATATTCATTGGCTGCTTCAGCATACATCAGTAAAATGTCGGCGTAACGTATTAGTGGATCGTTGTGACGGCTTGGGTTCCATGTACTACCTTTACATAAGCGATCACATCCCTTGCGTACATAGAAACCGGTGGCAGTGCTTGGTATACGGCATCGCTTGTCTGCCCTACGCCAATCCATGTGTTAACAACTGTGGTAGCACTGTAAGTATCGTCGGCAGGAACTAATGCACCGTCATAAATCACAGTGTTGTTGAAACGTGGGTCGCGATTTTTGGCGGGATTCAGAGGATCGAATGTGTATTGGCTATTGTTAATCGGTTTACCGTCAATCATAGGGAAGGCATCTGCCAGTTCTTTGTATATGTACCCGCCGTGGCGTGTTCCGGAGTGACTGCCACTAGGGGATAGTAAGCAGCTTCATGTCCAGACTCACGTTGATACTTACGGTCGAGGATATTGCCGGCAAAGGCTCCGTTATTGTTTTTACCATCATCATCGGTCAAATTGGCATTTCGTGTATCACCGGCTTGGAATACGACGTAGAATCCGAAACCAGGTTCGCTTTGCCGTTCAAATCTTTACTTCTAATAAAGAGATTATAGGTTCCTAGGTTGATTACTGCGCGGGCAGCATCCATTGCCGTTTTCCAACGTTCTTTATCATAAGAGGGATAGCCTACTAATTCTTTGGTATCGGTAGGAGCGAAATCACTTCCATTGAATAATGGACTGGCTGCATAGAGGCAGACACGGGCTTTAAGACCCAATGCCGCTGCCGATGAGGCACGACCGTTTTCTTGACCAGTTCGTCTCACGGGAAGTACATTGAGTTGGACGATAGAGTCACATTGATGGGTCACATACTCTACACATTCTGCCCATGTATTACGCGAGGTTTTCATTGTCGAAGTAGCATCATATACATTATTACCAATAATTGGTACACCGCCGTAGTGTTTCATCAGAATGAAGTAGTACCAGGCACGCAAGAAAAGTACTTCGGATATGTATTGAGCTTTCTGGCTCTGTACCATCGGTGATCGGTCGATATTGGCGAGGAATACGTTGCACCGACGAATGTTGGTGTAGCATTTCGACCATGCGTCATCACTCACCGTAACCGGATTAACCGTACCGGTAGCAAACATCATGTTTGTCCAGATGGTTGACGAAGGATAAAATTCAGCTTCGTCACAAGCGCTTTGCAGCCCACCACCATTAGCCAAAAGGTATGTCCATCGGTTGTAGTTGATATCAAACCCGATGTCGGTATAAATTCCGGTCAGGAAGTTGGCGGTATACGTACTATCTGCAAAAACGGTCTCACGATTTAAATCCGAAGTTTGGGTTTGATCGAGGAAACTGTCATTACAGGACGCAACTGTTCCTAAAAATAGGAGTAGCATTAATGATTTCATGTACAATTTCATAGTAAAACTTATAAAATTAAAATTAAACAATTTAAAGCCAATAAGCCGAGACTAATTCACGACTTGAATTTGTATTAAGACGATTGACAAGATATACACCACTAAACCCAATACTTTTTTTCACGTATTATTATTCAGTGAAAAGGTCATTGTATTATTCGAGCAATGATAGTAAATCAAATACATCTAAAGAAAGAATTATCCGAATTAGTGGTTTTTCATTCCTGAATCGTCTTTATCCTAAACTCTAATAGTATAACATTATGAGACGCATCTTTTTGTCAACCTTTATGGCTTGTATTATCGGCCTTACAGGTGCAGAAACAAATTAAATAATCTTAAATATCTTATTAAACATGAAACCAATTCATCTTATCCTAAGTATCGCACTCCTCGCTGGAGGAGCATGTGGTGACCAGCAAGAACCTTATTACGGCAATTCAGAAGTGAAGATGCCTCAAATTGATTCCGAATGGAATCTCGAACTAATGCCAAATCGATCAGGACAATATTGGAAAGTGTTCGTCTACAAAGACTTGAAATACAATGCCCTTTTCACTCGGTCGTTGGGCTGGAATGGAGGAGACGGTGTGTTCACCACTGGTTTGCCTGACGGGAATATATTTTGGTCGTTCAATGATAGCTTCTATGGCGTAATCAATGAAAATCGTTCACGAGGTAATTGTAGTTTCCCGCGTAACAGTATTATGGTACAAACACCTGGTGAGAAGGATGAAAATCTTGTTTGGTTAGCTGATTACGTACAAACCAACGATCCTAATGCGGATAGATACTATCAGGTACGTACTCACATTCGTCATCCGAAAGCTACACTTTCGGATGAAAAAATACAAGCTGGAGAAATCGATCAGGATTATCTTTATTGGGCAGGAGATGCTACGATATATAACAATCAGATGCAAATGTTGTGGGGAGCCGTTGATAATACCGATCCGAACAACTTGATGCGCCGCTTTGGTACTTGCTTGGCTACTTATAGCTTGGAAGGAAAGCCGGGTGATGCTACTTATATGAAACTTATCAGTCGTAATGATATTTTAACGACCACACTTTAGGTTATGGCGACACTATGTGGGAAGACGAAGACGGACATATCTATCTTTACACAACTTCCAATTATAAGGTGGCTGTGGCACGTACCGCTACACGCGACCTTGGCAGCCAGTGGGAATATTATGTGGCCGACCCGCAAGGAAATTTCTCGTGGACAACGCAGTACCCCTCAACCCAAGATGCTGAAAATTCTACAATTATCCCTTTGGAAAGTGCATGCTCTATGCCTTGGGTATTTAAAAAAGGTGATACCTACTACATGATCGGACAATCCATGTGGTTCGGGAGAGACGTGCTGATGTTCCGTAGTAAGCACCCTTATGGGCCGTTTGTCGACCAAAAGACTCTCTTTACATTGCCCGAATTTCTTGATAAGATTGGCGAACAACGTTATCAACATGTTTATATGGTAAATATTCATCCGGCTTTATCACGTACCGGTGAATTGGTGATCTCTACCAATACAGACTGTTCCAACTTTTGGGATAATTTCAATGCACCGGGTAGTGCCGACTTTTATCGTCCTTATTTCTATCGTGTATTTAATTGGGAATCATTGTACGATAACGATGCTCCACTTGAGTAAAAGGATTTACTATCTCTGGCGTTGATCATAAGTTTCACTGGGCTGATGCTATGATTGATGGTAATTCCATCATCGTCTCATCTCCTGAAGTTGCTTTCCCAATAGCGGTGCGTTATGCTTGGCGGATAATCCAATCTGTAATTTATATAATGGTGTTAACCTTCCGGCATCTCCTTTCCGCACAGATGACTGGCAGGGTATTACTTATGGTAATAAATAGATATAGTAGTTTCGATTTGTCAAGTGAAATAGATGTAACACATAAAAAATAACCATGAACAAACTCATTTATTTAGTGATCTTCTCTTTTTTCTCAACAGGTATATATGCCCAAATGAAAGACTTGGTGCAATATGTCAATACACTGCAAGGTACCGACTCTCATTTCGGATTAAGTTATGGAAATACATACCCTACTACCGGTATGCCTTATGCCATGCATACGTGGTCTGCCCAAACAGGGAAAAATGGAGAAGGCTGGAAATATCAATATGCAGTAGATAATATTAGAGGATTCTGCCAGTCACATCAATGTAGCCCGTGGATGAGTGATTATGCGGTGTATTCCTTTATGCCGATGGTAGGGAAGTTAGTCGTTAATCAGGAGATGCGGCAACGAAGTTCAGCCATGATAATGAAATAGCCAAGCCGCATTATTATAAAGTGATGCTGGATAATGGAATTACAACCGAGATGGCTCCAACTACTCGTGGTGTACATTTACGCTTTTCTTATCCCTCTACCGAAGACGCCTATCTGGTAATTGACGGATATACAGATATGAGTGAAATCAAGATTGATCCGGTTAAGAGACAAATTTCCGGTTGGGTGAATAACCAACGTTTTGTAAATAACTCTAAGACATTCCGTAGTTACTTTGTAGTGCAGTTCGATAAAGCATTTGAGGATTACGGTATGTGGGAAAATCAGAAAGATGAGATTTTCCCTAAAAAGTTGGAAGGAGAAGGCAAAGGCTATGGTGCTTATATCAAATTTAAGAAAGGATCGAAAGTACAGGCAAAGGCTGCTTCTTCCTATATCAGCGCAGAGCAGGCTGTGATTACACTGAACGACGAACTGGGTAAAGATAAGAATTTGGAAGCCACCAAAATACGTGGACATAAAACGTGGAATGAATTATTGAACCGAATCCAGGTAGAAGGCGGAACAGACGAACAAATGAAGACTTTCTATTCCTGCCTGTTCCGTGCCAATCTCTTTTCACGCAAATTCTATGAACGTAAAGCAAACGGAGAACCTTATTACTATAGTCCTTATGACGGTAAAGTATATGACGGATATATGTACACCGATAATGGATTCTGGGACACTTTCCGTTCTCAATTTCCATTAACTAATATTCTGCATCCTACTATGCAGGGACGTTACATGAATGCCTTGCTTGCCGCACAAGAACAATGCGGTTGGTTACCTTCCTGGTCAGCTCCCGGAGAAACAGGAGGAATGTTGGGTAATCATTCCATTTCATTACTGGCAGATGCGTGGGCAAAAGGGATTCGGACTTTTGATCCGGAGAAAGCTTTGAAAGCCTACGCACACGAAGCCATGAATAAAGGTCCTTGGGGAGGCGCCAACGGACGCGGTTTCTGGAAAGAATATTTTGAACTGGGATATGTTCCTTATCCGGAATCAATGGGATCGAGTGCACAGACAATGGAATATGCATACGATGATTTCTGTGGCTACCAACTGGCTAAGATGACTGGAAACAAACACTATCAGGAAGTCTTTGCCCGTCAGATGTATAATTATAAAAACGTATTCGATCCGTCTATCGGTTTTATGCGTGGAAAAGGCGTCGATGGTAAATGGCAGGAACCGTTTGACCCGTTGGAGTGGGGTGGACCTTTCTGCGAAGGTAATGCCTGGCATTATACCTGGTCCGTATTCCATGATGTAGAAGGATTAATAGACTTGTTCGGAAGCGATCAGAAGTTTACCGCTAAAATGGATTCGGTATTCGCCCTTCCCGGCACTATTAAACCGGGAACTTACGGAGGAGTGATCCATGAAATGAAAGAAATGGAATTGGCGGGTATGGGACAATATGCACACGGCAATCAGCCGATTCAGCACATGCCTTATCTGTATAGCTATGCCGGCCAGCCATGGAAAACACAGTATTGGGTACGCCAGATCGTTGAAAGATTGTATAATTCCACAGAAAGAGGATATCCAGGAGACGAAGACCAAGGCGGTATGTCATCATGGTATATCTTGAGCTCATTAGGCATTTATGCCGTTTGTCCTGGTACGGATGAGTATGTAATTGGCAGTCCGTTATTTAAGAAAGCTACTATAACGATGGAAAACGGCAATAAATTCGTGATTGAAGCGAACAACAATAGTAAAGAGAATCTCTATATCCAGTCTGCTACCTTAAATGGACGTGTGTTGGATAAGAATTTTATCAGATACGACGATATAGCAGACGGAGGAATCATCCGCTTCGAAATGGGGAGTCAGCCGAATAAAGAACGATGTACGTCGAAGTATGCCGCTCCTTTCTCTTTGTCGAAAGAATAAGAAACTAAAAAGTGTAACGAGAATACAGTATGAAAAATAAAGTTTTAACAGGTTTATTATTGGTTTTGATTGGAGGGTGGGGGAGTCTCTCGCGCAGAGCGCCGGGAGTAATTATTCCCGTCAGGTAAATACCCTGATAGGAACGAAAGGTGTGGGTCTGACTTCGGGATATCTTTATCCCGGAGCCACCTACCCTTATGGAATGGTGCAGTTTACCCCCTCTTACTTTTCTAAACGTTCCGGATTCGTCATCAACCAATTGAGTGGCGGCGGTTGCGAACACATGGGCAACTTCCCTACTTTTCCGGTAAAAGGCAAACTGAAGATGTCTCCGGACAATATTCTCAACTATCGTATCAATATCTCTGAAGAAAAAGGACATGCAGGTTATTATGAGGCAATGGTGCAGGAAGACATCAAAGCTAAACTGACTGTGACCGAAAGAACTGGTATGGCGAGTTATGAATATCCGGCCGATCAGCAATATGGTACGGTAATTATCGGTGGAGGTATTTCTGCTACTCCGATAGAGCAGGCCGCCATCGTTATTACTGCACCGAATAAGTGTGAAGGATATGCAGAAGGTGGTAATTTCTGTGGACTCCGTACACCGTATAAAGTCTATTTTGTAGCAGAGTTTGATACGGATGCGTTGGAATCGGGAACATGGAAAAGAAATGAACTGAAGCCGAACACGACTTTTGCTGAAGGAGAATACTCTGGAGTCTATTTTACTTTTGATGTAAATAAGAAGAAAAATATCCAATATAAGATTGGGGTTTCTTATGTATCAGTAGAAAATGCACGCGAGAATCTGAAAGCGGAGAATACCGGATGGGATTTCCTGCAGATTCAGAATCAGGCAGAATCCAAATGGAATCATTATTTGGGTAAGATTGAAGTAGAAGGAACCAATCCGGATCGTACCACTCAATTTTATACCATCTGTATCGTTCATTCATTCACCCGAACGTATGTAGTGATGTGAATGGGGAATACATGGGAGCTGATTTCAAAGTGCATAAATCACGTTCCAAGCACTATACTTCTTTTAGCAACTGGGATACCTATCGTACACAGATTCAACTATTGTCAATCCTTGATCCTGAAGTAGTCTCTGATATTGTTATTTCTCACCAATTGTTTGCCGAAGAAGCAGGTGGTGCTTTCCCGCGTTGGGTGATGGCTAATATAGAGACCGGCGTGATGCAAGGAGATCCGACTCCTATCCTGATATCCAATGCTTACGCTTTTGGTGCCCGCAATTATGACCCGAAACCGATTTTCAAAACCATGAGAAAAGGAGCGGAAGAACCGGGAGCAATGTCACAGGAGGTTGAGGCTCGTCCGGGACTGAAACAGTATTTGGATAAAGGATATTACAACGCTTCTATACAACTAGAATATACTTCCGCTGATTTTGCAATCGCACAATTTGCCTTACATGCCGTAGGAGATGAGTTTGCAAGCTGGCGTTATTTCCATTTCGCACGTTCATGGAAGAATCTGTATAACCCGGAAACCGGATGGTTGCAATCACGTAATCCGGATGGTTCGTGGAAACCACTGACTGAAGATTTCCGTGAATCGACCTATAAGAATTATTTCTGGATGGTGCCATACGACATTGCCGGACTGATAGAAATTATCGGAGGCAAAGCAGCGGCAGAAAAACGCCTGGATGAATTCTTTACTCGTCTGGATGCCGGCTATAATGATGCCTGGTTCGCTTCTGGCAATGAACCGAGCTTTCACATTCCTTGGATATACAACTGGGTCGGAACTCCCTATAAAGCACAGGAGATTATTAACCGTGTATTGAATGAACAGTATTCAAGTAAAATTGATGGTCTGCCAGGTAATGATGATTTAGGAACGATGGGGGCTTGGTATGTATTCGCTTGTATTGGACTTTATCCCGAAATACCGGGAGTGGGAGGCTTTACGGTGAACACTCCGATATTCTCATCCGTGAAGTTCATTTAAAGAAAGGGGATATGGTGATAAAAGGCGGTTCGGAAAAGAATATTTATATCAAGTCCATGAAGCTAAATGGTAAACCGTATGACAGTACATGGATCGATTGGGATCAACTGAATAATGGGGCTACAATAGAATACACTACCTCGTCCAAGCCTGACGTGAAATGGGGAACTAAAGTGACGCCTCCCTCTTTCCCTTAAAGCAAATTAACGAGGCATATAAGTTTATATCATAAATTTAGGCACGGATTACACGGATTAACGCTGTTGTTCTATATATTCATCACTCTAAAAACCGTGAAATCTGTGTAATCCGTGCCTCCTAACCATCTAAGATTATTTTGTAAAAGTACTTATTTATAATATCAAACGTGAAAATGAAAAGAAAACTACAAAACATAGCTTATCTACTGATGGCTGCCGCATTAGTCACTTCCTGTGGCGGGAAGAAGCAGACATCTGAATTCCCGGATTGGGCATGGGCAGATTTCCAGCGTCCGGAAGGTATTAATCCGATTATTTCTCCTGACACTACAACCTTTTTCTATTGTCCGATGAGACAGGATTCAGTAGCATGGGAAGCGAGTGATACGTTTAATCCCGCTGCTACTGTTTATAATGGAAAGTAGTAGTCCTCTACCGGGCTGAAGATAACTCGGCAACCGGTATCGGATCACGTACCTCCCGTTTGGGATATGCCTCTTCTGACGACGGACTACACTTCAAACGAATGTCCGTACCTGTATTTTATCCGGCAGACGATAGTCAGAAAGAACTGGAAAATCCCGGCGGTTGCGAAGACCCACGTGTTGCTGTAACAGAAGACGGGCTTTACGTAATGCATTACACACAATGGAACCGCAAACAGGCACGTTTGGCAGTGGCCACCTCGCGTGATCTTCAAACGTGGGAAAAACATGGACCGGCTTTCGCAAAAGCATACAACGGAAGATTCATAGATGAATTTTCCAAATCTGCCTCTATCGTAACCAAATTAATTGACGGCAAATACTGGATGTACTGGGGAGAAAAGTTTGTGAATGTAGCCACTTCCACGGACCTTGTCAACTGGGAACCGATGTTGGATGAAATGGAGAATTCCTGAAAGTGATGACTCCCCGCGCAGGTAAGTTCGACAGTGACCTGACCGAATGTGGTCCTCCTGCCATCCTGACTGACAAAGGAATCCTTTTATTTTATAACGCAAAAATAAATCGGGCGCAGAAGGAGACACACTGTATACAGCCAACTCTTATTGCGCCGGACAAGCCTTATTTGATGCCAAAAATCCTACTAAACTAATCGATCGCTTGGATAAACCTTTCTATATTCCCGAATCAGACTTTGAAAAGAGCGGACAATATCCAGCCGGAACCGTATTTATAGAAGGACTTGTATTCTACAATCAGAAATGGTTCTTATATTATGGCTGTGCCGATTCACGCGTGGCAGTTGCCGTATATGATCCTCTCAAAAAATAAAGAAAACGTTCATGAAGAAGATAACAATCTTTCTGTTTAGTGTTTGTCTTGCGCTGCAACTTGTGGCGCAAGAACAACATTATTTTATGAATCCGGTCATTCGGGGCGACATGCCCGATCCTTCCATCATCCGGATAGATGATACGTATTATGCCACAGGTACCTCTTCCGAGTGGGCTCCTTTCTATCCGGTATTTACCTCCAAAGATATGGTCAATTGGAAACAGGCAGGACATATCTTCTCTAAACAGCCTTCCTGGACTTCAAATTCGTTTTGGGCGCCAGAACTGTTTTATCACAATAGCAAAGTCTATTGTTACTACACCGCACGTCAAAAGAGTACCGGAATTTCCTATATCGGAGTAGCTACATCGGATTCTCCTTTACACGAATTTACCGATCATGGTCCGATCATCACCTATGGCACAGAAGCTATTGACGCATTTATCTATGATGACAACGGACAGCTATATATCAGTTGGAAAGCGTATGGACTGGACAAACGCCCGATAGAACTATTAGGCTGTAAACTTTCTGCTGACGGATTGCACCTGAAAGGTGAACCATTCTCTTTATTGGTGGATGACGAAGAGATAGGCATGGAAGGCCAGTACACTTCAAACAAGGGGACTACTATTATATTATATATTCAGCCATGGTTGCTGTGGACCTTCCAGTAACTATGATGTATATGTAGCACGCTCTAAAAATTTCTGCGGACCTTATGAAAAATATACAGGAAATCCCGTTTTGCATGGTGGTGAGGGGGATTATCTCTCATGTGGTCATGGCACAGTCGTAAAGACTCCCGACGGAAAAATGTTTTATATGTGTCATGCTTATTTGAAAGGAGAAGGATTTTATGCCGGACGCCAACCTGTTCTGCAGGAAATGGAGATGACAGCAGACCATTGGGTGCGCTTTACAACGGGGAAACTGGCTATTGCCAAACAACCCATGCCTTTTAAAACTACCATCCAGCAGCCTCTTACCGATTTTGAAGATCACTTTACAGAAAACAAACTGAAAGTAGACTGGACTTGGAACTATCCTTATTCGGATATCAACATAGTACTGAAAAAAGGAAAGCTATCCCTATCCGGAACTCCGAAAAAAGACAATCAGCGAGGGACGGCATTATGCTTGCGTCCGCAGTCTTCTCATTACAGTTGCGAGACAAAAGTGATTCACGCTAATGAGAGTTTGCAGGGATTAACTTTATACGGTGACGATAAGAATCTGATAACCTGGGGAGTCAAAGGAAAACAGTTGCAGTTGAAATTTATAAAAGAAAATTCCGAATCCATCCTTTATGAATCCGGTGCTGTTGATAAAGACATCTATTTGAAGATAGAAGTCGAACAAGGCTGTATTTTCAACTTCTATAAAAGTAAAGATGGAAAGATCTGGAACCCCATACTGGACACTCCCTTAAAAGGAGAATCCCTGATTCGTTGGGACAGGGTGCAACGTCCGGGGTTGCTTCACTGTGGAGCGAAAGAGGTTCCGGCGGAATTTGCCTATTTCAGAATGATAAACCTGAAATAGACGAAACGCATGAAGAGTGATAGAATTAATGTATATAAACTTATAGTATTTATAAAATAGAAATTAAGACATGAAAAAACTTTTTGTATTGATTGCAGCGGCTTGTATGACATATACTGCTGCGTTTGCACAAACTGTGAAACCTTTTAAGGAGGGTGAGAGAGCAGTGTTCCTGGGAAATAGTATAACGGATGGTGGTCATTACCATTCATACATCTGGTTATATTATATGACTCGTTTTCCGGATATGCCTATCCGTGTTTTCAACGGTGGTATTGGTGGAGATACGGCCTATGATATGAACAAACGCCTGGATGGAGATATTTTTGTGATGAAACCTTCCGTGTTGATGGTTACTTTTGGTATGAATGATTCCGGATATTTTGAATACAACGGTGATAAGCCCAAAGAATTCGGTGAGCAGAAATATCAGGAAAGTATAAAGAATTACCAGCAGATGGAGAAACGTTTTAAAGATCTTCCTGATACCCGTATCGTGATGGTCGGGACTTCTCCGTATGATGAAACCGTACAACTCAAAGAGAATACACCGTTCAAGACAAAAATGAAACCATCAAACGGCTTGTTGAATATCAGAAAGAATCGGCAGCTAAGAATAATTGGGAATTTACCGATTTAAATGCTCCTATGACAGCTATTAATCAGCAATATCAGCAGAAAGATCCTACCTTTACCCTTTGTGGCAGTGACCGTATTCATCCCGATAACGACGGACACATGGTAATGGCCTATCTTTTCCTGAAAGCCCAGGGATTTGTAGGTAAAGAAGTAGCGGATATGGAGATTAATGCTAATAAAAAACAAGCCGTTAAGTCGGAAAATTGTACCGTTTCAAATATAAAGAAGAACGGAAAAGATTTGAGTTTTGACTATTTGGCAGAAGCTCTTCCTTATCCTTTAGATACTATTGCCCGTGGTTGGGGACAGAAAAAGAGCCAGGCAGAAGTGCTGAAAGTTGTTCCTTTTATGGAAGAGATGAACCGTGAAACGTTGAAAGTAACAGGACTGAAAGGCAATTATAAGTTGTTGATAGACGATGAAGAAATTGGAACCTGGAGTGGAGATGAACTGGCAAAGGGCATTAATCTTGCTGCTGAATCCAAAACTCCCCAATACCAACAAGCATTGACGGTGATGCACTTGAATGAATATCGTTGGGAAATTGAAAGAACATTCAGAGAATATGCGTGGTGTGAATTCGGCTTTTTCCAGCAAAAGGGATTGTTGTATGCTGACGACAGAAAAGCGATCGAGGTGATGGATGAAAACTTGGATAAAAACGTTTGGTTGAAGGGACGTCGTGATATGTATTCAAAGATGATGTTTGAAGCTGTCCGTGATGCTCGCCAACAGGAAATGGATGTTCTTATCAATAAAATTTATGAAATAAATAAGCCTGTTGTAAGAAAGATTTTACTTAGAAAGGTCTGATGTGATAACAGCGTAGAAATACGATAGAATACTCACCGTAATGAGAAAGAATTCTCACTATAATTGAGAACTTTTTCTCATTGCATGAGTATTTTTCTCATTACAGTGAGTATCGTTGAGAATATATGAATAGATAAGTACTCTTTGTAATAGCTTGATAATGTACTCCTTATTGTAGCTTTTGCATTAAACAGACTACCTTTATTGAATTCTTAATTCTTTTTCCAGAAATCGGAAGTGAAAAGCAATAATACTGTAAACAATTCCAAGCGTCCCAAGAGCATTAAGAAAGAAAGCAGCCATTTGGCAGCATCAGGCAATGCACTCCATGAGAAAGCCGGACACATGTGCCGAGGCCTGGTCCCATATTACCTATGCTTGAGATTACGGTTCCTATTGATTCCAGAAAACCGACTCCTAAGCCCATCATGACAAGCACACTGATGATAACAATGACTACATACAAAAAGGTGAAAGCCAATACAGTAGACTGAATGGAAGGGGAAATAACTTGCTTATTTACCCGCACCGGGAGTATGGCGTTAGGGTGAAGAATATGTTTGAATTCATTTTTCACTACTTGAAACAGGATAACCATACGAATACACTTGATACCTCCTGTTGTACTGCCGGCACAAGCTCCGATAATCATCACAATGATGAGACAGCCCCAGAGGATAGAAGGCCAGAGCATATAGTCAGCTGTGACGAATCCCGTAGAAGTTTGCAATGAAACCACTTGGAAAAGCGATTTTCGGAATGCCTCCTCTACTCCCATAGAAGAAGTCTGATGGAGCCAGATAGCAATGAATAGAGTGAAGAATGAAACACAAATAAAGTAGAACTTCAGTTCCGCATCATGTAGGAACTTCTTAATCTTCCCATTAAACATCAACAGCAGCAACGTGAAGTTAATACCTGAAAGGAACATGAAAATGGAAATTACATAGTCTATGTAAGGTGAATGGTAATATTCAATGCTGGCCTGTTTGGTAGAGAACCCACCAGTGCTGGTCGTAGCAAAAGCATGACATACACTGTCGAATATACTCATGCCACCACCTATTAATAAAATAATCAGCGTTCCCGTCATTCCGGCATAAATACCCCAAATCCATTTAGCAGTGATGCCAATGCGAGGATGCACTTTATCATGAGTAGGTCCACTGGCTTCTGCTGCGAACACCTGAATTCCGCCCACACCGAAAATCGGCAGAACGGCAATGGTGAAGAATACAATACCCAAACCACCTATCCATTGCGTCATAGCCCGCCAGAAAAGTATTCCGTGGGGCATCGACTCTATATTATTCAGAATAGTGGCACCTGTACTGCTAAATCCGGACATCGTTTCAAAAAATGCATCCGCAACATTGGGAATATATCCTCCTATATAATAAGGTAACATACCGAAAAAGGAAAAGGTAACCCATGCTGCGCTGACGATGACATATCCATCACGGCGATTCAAGGATTTCACAGCGTCTTTCCCGATGGCAAGCAGCAGAAAGCCAATACAGGCTGTGACAGCAGATGAAATCAGGAAACTCTGCAAGTCATTCTCTTTATAAAAAAGAGAGACCGCTCCACAACATAACAGCATCGCTGTTTCTATCAGAAGCAGAAAGCCCAGAATCCGGAATATCATCTTTGAATTAATCATAAATTGGTTTAGTTATCTTATGCTTAATTAAAGAACTTCTCAATCTTTTTAATCATCATACTCAGGCAGAATACGACTACATGGTCGCCGGGACGGATTTGTGTATCACCCGTCACCAAGATACCTTCTCCGTTGCGGATCATTCCTCCGATGGTAGTACCCTTCGGGAGTCCCAGGTCTTTAATCAGGTGTTTGGTGATTTTAGCACCTTCCGGTACAGTGAATTCAGCAACGTCCGCATTGGCAAAAGTAAGACATTTCACATTAGACACGTCGGCATCCAACATCATTTGGTAGATATGGCTGGCAGCAATCATTTTTTTATTGATAACAGTACCGATGTCAAGACTTTCCGCCATACCGATATAGTCGATATTCTCCACTTCTGCCACCGTCTTTTCCACTCCCATACGTTTAGCGGCGAGACAGGCTAGAATATTTGTTTCCGAGTTACCGGTCAGAGCAACAAATGCTTCGGTATTCTTTAGTCCCTCTTCGATGAGCAAATCCATGTCGCGACCATCTCCGTTGATAATCATTGTCTTATCATCCAGTAACTCTGTCAGGCGGTTACAACGGTTTAGGTCATTATCAACTATTTTCACCTGCATATAGTCCGGCACATATTGTGCGGTACGGACTGCGATACGGCTTCCCCCCATAATCATCACATTGCGTACGTCGGCATAATCTTCCTTGCCGGCTATCTTACGAATATAAGGAATATACTTGCGGGTAGTGGTGAAATAAACAATATCATGCAATTTAATGACATCGTCTCCACGGGGAATAATAGTTTCCGTTCCACGTTTGATGGCTACTACGTGATAAGGTATGTTAGGACCACCTAGCTGATGCAGCGGTATATTCAGGATTTCAGCCTTTTCGCGCATCTTCGTACCAATCAGAACCAGAGAACCTCCACAGAACTCCCACCATTGGCGTACCCAGCTCATACGCATGGAAGATACGATTTCTTTAGCAGCCAGCATTTCCGGGTAAATCAGAGAATCTACTCCCAGCTTTTGGAAAAACTCTTTATTTTTGGGCAGAAGATATTCGTAATTGTCGATACGTGCCACTGTCTTTTTAGCTCCCAGATTGGTAGCCAGCATACAGGCAGTCATGTTACGGCTTTCGTCCGGTGTGACTGCGATAAACAGGTCGGCTTCTTTGACGCCCACTTCTTTCAATCCGGAGATGGAAGAAGGAGAAGCGGCAACAGTCAGCAAGTCAAAATTGGCACTAAGAGCGCTTAGTTTCTCTTCGTCATCATCCATCAAGATGATATCTTGCTTTTCGCGCGATAACAACTTGGCCAATGGGTGCCTACGTTGCCGGCACCGGCAATAATAATCTTCATGTCAATTGATAAATTCTTTTATTTTAGTCAGAATCCCTTCTTCATCCATGCCGCACAGTTGATACAGTTCGGCAACTGATCCATGCTCTACAAATAGGTTGGGGATACCGATACGCTTCACGGTTGGTTTGTATTCGTTGTCTGCCATAAATTCAAGGATAGTACTACCCATACCGCCTTTGATAATCCCGTCTTCGATAGTCAGGACACGTTGGAATTTGCGTCCTACCTCATGTAATAGCTCTTCGTCCAGCGGTTTCAGGAAACGCAAATCGTAATGGGCGATCGACAGACCGAAATCAGCTTCTGCCCGGGTGATGGCACGGGCGGCTACGTTTCCTATCGGTCCGATAGTAATCACTGCAAGGTCGCTACCCTCTTTCAGTTTCCGTCCTTTTCCTACCGGGATCTCTTCTAGCGGACATTTCCAGTCCACCAGTACGCCGCGTCCACGGGGGTAACGGATCACGAACGGTCCCTTGTCCGGCAATTGTGCCGTATACATCAGGCGACGTAATTCATGTTCGTCCATCGGGGAACTGATAGTCAAATTAGGGATCGGGCGTAAACATGCCATATCAAAAGCTCCGTGATGAGTAGGACCGTCTTCGCCAACCAATCCGGCGCGGTCGAGGCACAAAACAACAGGGAGATTCTGAATCGCTACGTCGTGGATGATATTATCATGCGCCCGTTGCATAAAAGAAGAATAGATATTGCAGAATGGTTGCAGTCCGTCTTTTGCCATCCCACCGGAGAAGTAACCGCATGTCCTTCGGCGATGCTACATCAAACGCACGTTTGGGCATTTTCTCCATCAGTATATTCATCGAACAACCGCTAGGCATGGCGGGAGTGACACCGACAATCTTCGGATTGGCTTCGGCAAGCTCTACCAATGTATTTCCGAATACATCCTGGAAAAGCGGAGGCATTCCTTCAGTGTTGGCAATGAAACGTTCGCCGGTGACCGGATCGAATTTGCCGGGAGCATGCCATTCGGTAGCGTGTTTCTCCGCCGGACCGAATCCTTTTCCTTTGATAGTATGTAGGTGCAGGATTTTAGGTCCTTGCATATCTTTGATATCACGTAATACTCTTGCCAGGTTCTTTACGTCGTGTCCGTCTATCGGACCGAAGTAACGGATATTCATCCCTTCGAAAATATTCTGTTGCTGTGCAGCCATTGATTTCAGGCTGTTCCCGAAACGTATGAGCGCTTTGCGACGTTCTTCGTTTAGGATGCCGAGCTTGAATAACATGCGCGAGAGCTTGAAACGTAACTGATTATAGCGGTTGGAAGTTGTCAGGTTGAAGAGATATTGCTTCATGCCTCCTACACTACGGTCAATGGCCATATCATTGTCATTCAGGATAATGAGCAGGTTGTTCGACGTGGCAGATGCATTGTTCAGCCCTTCAAAAGCCAGTCCGCCACTCATGGAACCGTCGCCGATGATGGCTACTACATGGCGTTTGACATCTCCTTTTCTGGCGGCTGCGACAGCCATACCGAGAGCTGCAGAAATAGAATTGGAAGCATGTCCGCACGTGAAAGTATCATATTCGCTTTCTTCCGGAGACGGGAAAGGGCGAATTCCTCCGAGTTTCCTGTTCGTAGAAAAGGCTTCACGGCGTCCTGTCAGTATTTTGTGGCCGTATGCCTGATGTCCCACGTCCCATACAATACGGTCATAAGGTGTATTGTAGACGTAGTGTAAAGCTACGGTCAGCTCCACTGTTCCCAGACTGGCAGCAAAATGCCCCGGGTTGCAGCAGAGTTCTTTAATAATGTCTTGCCTTAATTCACTACATACCTCCGGCAGTTGCTCTACGTCTAGTCTTCGCAGGTCGTCAGGATAATTGATAGTGTTTAGCAAGTTATATATCGGTTCATTCTTCATGATTCGAGGAAATTTAGTGCAAAAATACGAAAAGAAGTATATTCGCCCCCCTTTTTTTTATAAAATCTTATTCGGCATAGGGACGTATCTGTTTTTCCATACTCCCTAAGATTATTGAATCGTGAGGAAAAAGAGGTAGGAAATTGTTTTTTGATTACTTTTGCATATGAAACGTAATGAAATGATGGAAAATCGTATGAACTTTCAAACATCTGTAGAATTGCCTGCCGGGATGCCACCTGTCAGTCATGCAGATCGTATTCTTTTGATGGGCTCCTGTTTTGCAGAAAATATCGGGAGACAATTAATGGACGCCGGGTTTCAGCTGGATCTGAATCCTTTTGGTATCCTTTATAATCCTTTGTCCGTCTCATCCGCTTTGAGAGAGATTATGGGACATAAAGAATATACCAGCCAGGATTTGTTTGCCTACAAAGACTTATGGCATAGTCCGATGCATCACGCTCTTTTTCAGCTTTTACGCCCGAAGAAACGTTGCATACCATAAATGCCCGTCTTCATCACGCCCATCAAAGACTACCGGAGTTGAACTGGCTAATGGTAACTTTGGCACCGCTTATGTTTATAAACAAAAAGAGAGTGGGCAAGTGGTAGCCAACTGCCATCAACTGCCGGAAAACCATTTCTTACGTTACCGGCTTACTGTTGAAGAAATTGTAGAAGATTATACAGCGCTCATCACCGGAATGGCAGCCTGCAATCCGGAATTAAAATGGCTGTTTACAGTCAGCCCGATCCGTCATATACGCGACGGAATGCACGCCAATCAATTAAGTAAATCTACGTTGTTACTGGCCATCGACCGGTTGCAGCAATTGTTCCCGGAACGAGTGTTCTACTTCCCCTCTTATGAAATCATATTAGACGAATTGCGTGATTATCGCTTCTATGCTGACGATATGCTGCATCCGTCTCCTCTGGCGATTCGTTACCTGTGGGAACGCTTCTCCGAAACCTTCTTTTCCGCTGAAACAAAGCAGGTTATCATGGCAGTGCAGGACATCCGCCGGGACTTGGCACATAAACCCTTTCACCCCGAGTCAGAGGCGTATCAACGCTTTTTAGGACAAATAGTGTTAAAAATAGAACGACTTATCGGAAAATACCCGTACTTAGATTTTCAAAAAGAAACAGAACTATGTCATATGCGATTGAATCCATAGCCAAAAGTATCGGTGCCCGCCGTATGGGCAAACATAAAGCGACTATTGATTGGCTGTTAACAGACAGCCGCTCTTTGAGTTTTCCGGAAGAAACTCTCTTTTTTGCTTTAACTACCAAACGAAATAGCGGAGTCCGTTATATCCCCGAATTATACGACCGGGGCGTACGCAATTTTGTAATAACAGAAGAAGACTTTAAATTAATTGAGAATGGAGAATTGAAAATGGAGAAATCTGGGCAGGATGATGCGCAGCCAATTCTCAATTCTCAACTCTCAACTCTCAATTTCCTTATCGTTCCCAATCCTCTGAAGGCTTTGCAGAAGCTTGCCGAAGCGCATCGTGATAAATTTAAAATCCCTGTGATCGGTATCACCGGAAGCAATGGAAAAACCATTGTGAAAGAGTGGTTGCACCAGTTACTTAGTCCGGATCGTTGTATCGTCCGTTCTCCGCGTAGCTATAATTCGCAGATCGGAGTTCCTCTTTCTGTATGGCAACTTTCAGAAGAAGCAGAACTGGGCATCTTCGAAGCGGCATCTCCGAAATGGGAGAGATGGGAGCTTGAAACGAATGATAAAGCCTACCATTGGTATTCTGACCAATATCGGCGGTGCCCATCAGGAAAATTTCTTCTCATTGCAAGAGAAATGCATGGAGAAACTGACGCTTTTCAAAGACTGCGATGTAGTGATTTACAACGGCGATAACGAATTAATCAGTAATTGTGTCGCAAAATCAATGCTGACTGCACGTGAAATAGCCTGGAGCCGTAGGGATATTGAACGTCCGTTGTATATCAGCCGTGTAATCAAGAAAGAAGATCATACCGTTATATCCTATCGTTATCTGGAAATGGATAATACATTCTGTATTCCTTTCATCGATGACGCTTCCATTGAAAATGTGCTGAATTGCCTGGCAGCTTGTCTTTACCTGATGACACCTGCCGACCAGATCACCGAACGGATGGCCCGTCTCGAACCGATTGCCATGCGTCTGGAAGTGAAAGAAGGAAAGAATAACTGCGTATTGATTAATGATAGTTATAATTCAGACCTGGCATCGTTGGATATTGCACTCGACTTTCTGGTACGCCGTTCGGAAAAGAAAGGCTTGAAGCGGACACTGATCCTGTCGGATATACTGGAAACCGGCCAAAGTACCGCTACGCTCTACCGGCGTGTAGCACAGTTGGTGCAGAGTAAAGGAATAAATAAACTGATTGGTGTAGGGCAGGAAATATCCTCCTGTTCCGCTCGTTTTGATGACGATCTCGAACGCTACTTCTTTCCTAACACAGAAGCACTTCTTACATCCGGCATACTCAAATCACTTCATTCGGAAGTAATTCTGGTAAAAGGTTCGCGCGTGTTCAACTTTGATTTGGTATCCGAAGAACTTGAATTGAAGGTGCATGAAACCATCCTTGAAGTAAACCTCGGAGCGATGGTCGCCAATCTGAACCATTACCGTTCCATGCTTCGCCATCCGGAAACAAAGGTGATCTGTATGGTGAAAGCATCCGCTTACGGAGCCGGTTCGTACGAAATAGCCAAGAGCTTGCAGGAACACCATGTCGATTATCTGGCTGTGGCCGTGGCTGACGAAGGTTCCGAACTTCGCAAAGCAGGTATTACCGCCTCTATTATAATTATGGATCCGGAGCTTACGGCATTCAAAACCATGTTCGATTATAAGCTGGAACCGGAAGTCTATAATTTCCATCTGCTCGATGCGCTCATCAAAGCTGCGGAGAAAGAAGGAATCACCAACTTCCCGATTCATGTGAAACTGGATACAGGTATGCACCGTCTGGGCTTTGCGGTAGAAGATATACCATTGCTCATTCGTCGTCTGAAGAATCAGAGTGCGGTGATCCCCCGTTCGGTATTCTCTCATTTTGTAGGAAGTGATTCGCCGCAGTTCGACGCTTTCACTCGCAGGCAGATTGAATTGTTCGAGAAAGGCTCGCAAGAATTGCAGGCTGCCTTCTCTCATAAGATTCTCCGTCATATCTGTAATACGGCAGGAATCGAGCGTTTCCCTGATGCACAATTTGATATGGTGCGCTTGGGAATCGGACTTTATGGAGTTAGCCCGATAGACAATTCGATTATACATAATGTAAGTACGTTGAAGACTACCATTCTTCAGATACGGGATGTTCCCCAAGAAGATACGGTAGGATATAGCCGGATGGGGCATTTGGCACGTCCTTCACGCATTGCGGCCATTCCTATCGGCTATGCGGATGGATTGAACCGCCATTTGGGACGCGGCAACGCCTATTGCCTGGTGAACGGAAAGAAAGCTCCTTATGTAGGGAATATCTGTATGGACGTCTGCATGATCGATGTGACGGATATTGATTGTCGGGAAGGCGATCAGGCTATCATCTTTGGTGATGATCTTCCGATTACGGTGTTGTCCGATAAGCTGGATACGATCCCTTATGAAGTGTTGACAAGTATATCGACACGGGTGAAGCGGGTATATTATCAGGATTAGAATTTTCTAATAACCCTGTGTTGTCATAAAAAACAGGGTTAATCTATGTAACCTGTGGTGAAAATGATTATATTTGCAGCAACTATTAAAAACCTCTTATATCAAATAAACTTATGACAAACTTATTATTGTTAGGCTTTTTGCTAGTGGTTCCGAATGGATTATTATCGCTTTGGTTATCCTTCTTCTTTTTGGTGGAAAGAAAATACCTGACTGATGCGCGGATTAGGCAAAGGTGTAAAAAGTTTCAAAGACGGTGTGAACGAAGCGAAAGATGAAATAAACAAGGCAAAAGACGAGTTGGACAAACCTGTAGATCCTTCTAAGAACTAAAAGAGCACAACATACGGATGGCAGAAATGACCTTTTGGGATCATTTGGACGAACTGCGTAAGGTGCTTTTTCGGGTAGTTGGAGTTTGGTTTGTATTGGCGATAGGCTATTTTATTGCTATGCCCTACCTCTTCGACCATGTAATACTTGCACCTTGCCACAATGATTTCATATTCTACGATTTATTACGGCATATCGGTAAAACATTTGATTTGACCGATGACTTCTTCACACAACAATTTTATGTGAAGCTGGTCAATATCAACTTGGCTGCTCCTTTCTTTATTCACATGTCGACAGCATTTTGGATGTCGGTGGTGACGGCTATGCCTTATATCTTTTTTGAAATATGGCGTTTCATCAATCCCGCTCTTTATCCGAATGAGAGAAAGGGCGTGCGTAAAGCATTGACTATCGGAACGGTGATGTTTTTCATCGGCGTACTGCTGGGTTACTTTATGGTTTATCCGCTGACTCTCCGTTTCCTGTCTACCTATCAGTTGAGTTCGGAAGTGGAGAATATCTTGTCGCTTAATTCCTATATAGATAATTTTATGATGCTGGTTCTCTGCATGGGATTGGCTTTTGAACTTCCGTTGGTTACATGGCTGCTTTCTTTGCTGGGAGTGGTGAACAAGTCTTTCTTGCGGAGATACCGCCGTCATGCGGTGGTTGTCATCGTGATAGCAGCTGCTATTATTACTCCGACAGGCGATCCCTTCACATTGAGTGTCGTAGCTATTCCACTTTATCTGTTGTACGAGATGAGTATTTTGATGATAAAAGACAAGAAGAAAACCGAAGAGGAAGTAGAAGATGAAGCTGGAGATGAAGTTGCCTTGTCCGAAGAGTGAAGCGATAGAATCTTATGAAATCCTTTTAGCAGTTTGCCGGGCAGAAGATGCCTATCTTGCCGTAGGATATAAGCAAATGCGCGACTTGCTGGAACGCATTTTGTCGCGGGCAAATGCAAAACGAAAGTTTACAGATGACCGATCTTTCCGCACGAATTAGTTTTGTGTCAGCTAAGGTGGGTCTTTCTGTTACAGAGCAGAACCGGCTGCATACTTTCCGGTTAACTTCAAATGCTATCCTGAACCGTCAACAAGAGCCCAACCGGGAACAACTCTTGCGGGATGCGAAAACCCTGGCTTTCTTTATCCGTAAACTCTTGGATGAAGATATTCCTCTGGAACTATATCGACTATTTCCGCGTGCGGATGCCACCTATTTGGTTGCGCCTCCTGCCGCGAGCGGGTACAGCGGATGCGTGTCTGCTTCCAGTATGCCGACGAACAATATCTGTATGTGACTCCCTTGGATGAAGTTTCGGAGCAACCATACCTTGTCCGTTATAATGTTCCTCAAATCAATGAAGAGTTTGCAGAAACGTGCAAGTTGCTTTGGCGGCATGCGCAAGTCAATTTATTGGATGTAGCCATCGATGAAGCAGGAATCCTGACCCCTTCTTTTATCGTACTCGAACCGGATTACTTGCTCGACATCAGTTCCCTTGCCGAGTGTTTCCGTGACTACGGACACCATCCGGCCAACTATTTTCTTTCCCGTCTTCAACCGATCGAAAATGCTCGTCCTTTATTACTGGGAAATATAGCCAACCTTTTTCTGGACGAATGGATTCATGCAAAGAGTGAAGAGATAGACTATCGTACCTGTATGCAGAAAGCCTTCCGGCGTTATCCTATTGAACTGGCCGCCTGCTCTGATTTGCGAGACAAGGAGAAAGAACGCCAATTCTTTGAAGACTGCAAATTGCACTTCGATCATATTCGTGAAACAGTAAATGACACCTTTCATGCAGCCGGCTATGAGCTTGACAAGACAGATGCCGTGCTCGAACCATCTTATATTTGCGAAGCACTCGGACTTCAGGGACGTCTTGACTATATGCAGCGGGATATGTCTTCTTTTATCGAAATGAAATCCGGTAAAGCGGACGAGTATGCTATCCGGGGCAAGGTAGAACCGAAAGAGAATAATAAGGTACAGATGTTGCTTTATCAGGCGGTATTGCAATATTCGATGGGAATGGATCACCGGAAAGTGAAAGCCTATTTGCTTTATACCCGCTATCCGCTTCTTTATCCTTCCCGTCCTTCGTGGGCGATGGTACGCCGGGTAATTGATTTGCGTAACCGGATTGTAGCCGATGAATATGGCATCCAATTACGAAACAGCCTGGAGTATACGTCACAAAAACTGGAAGAAATCAATGCTTCCACCTTGAATGAACGAGGATTGAAAGGGCGTTTCTGGGAAACATACCTGCGTCCTTCTATTGATAACTTTCAATCGAAGCTGAAAGCTCTTTCCGCATTGGAAAAGAATTACTTCTATGCGGTGTACAACTTTATAACAAAGGAACTTTATACCTCAAAATCCGGTGACGTGGATTATGAGGGACGTACAGGGGCAGCTTCTTTGTGGCTCTCTACATTGGCGGAGAAATGTGAGGCTGGAGAAATCATTTATGATCTGAAAATAAAGGAGAACCATGCCGCCGATGAATATAAAGCCGGACTTACTCTTACCGCTGGAAGTGAGATGCTTCATGCTGAAACTTTCCTTCCTAATTTCCGTCAAGGCGACGCCATTATCCTTTATGAACGAAACTGTGATACAGATAATGTCACCAATAAATGGTTTTCAAAGGCAATATCGAGTATCTGACAGAAAACGAAATAGGTATCCGCTTGCGTGCTACCCAGCAGAATCCATCCGTACTTCCGGCCGAAAGCTTTATGCCATAGAGCATGATACAATGGATACGACATTCCGCTCGATGTATCAGGGATTATATGCTTATCTTTCTGCAAGAAAAGAACGTCGTGACTTGTTGCTGTCACAACGTCCTCCGAGGTTTGATAAATCATTGGATTCCATGATTTTCTGTTCGGAAGACGATTTTACGCGAGTCGCCCTGAAGGCAAAAGCCGCACAGGACTATTTCCTTCTTATTGGACCTCCGGGAACAGGCAAGACTTCATGTGCCTTGAAGAAAATGGTAGAGACTTTCCATGCAGACAAGGATGCGCAGATTCTTTTGCTTTCCTATACCAACCGGGCGGTTGATGAGATATGCAAGTCGTTGGCTTCCATTGCTCCGGCAGTTGACTTTATCCGGGTAGGAAGTGAATTGTCATGTGATGAAGCCTACCGCGTGCATCTGATTGAAAATGAATTATCCTCTTGCAACCGTCGTTCGGAAGTTTACGAGCGTATTCGGAATTGTCGGATTATTGTGGGAACGGTAGCGGCTATTTCCGGTAAGCCGGAACTGTTTCGCTTGAAACATTTTGATGTAGCTATTATTGATGAGGCTACCCAAATCCTGGAACCGCAGTTGTTAGGAATCCTCTGTGCACGTGGAGAAGATGAAAAAGATGCAATAGATAAGTTTGTATTGATCGGAGATCATAAGCAACTGCCTGCTGTTGTGCAGCAAAACGCGGAACAGGCGGCAATCTATGATGAATCATTACTGTCTATCGGATTGAGCAATCTGAAAGATTCTTTGTTCGAACGTCTTTATCGGAACTGTACGGCAGCCTGTTCATCGTCTGCTATTCATCGTTCCTATGATATGCTTTGTCGTCAGGGACGCATGCATCCGGAAGTTGCCTTATTTGCCAATCGTGCTTTTTACGGGGGCGGCTGATTCCTGTCGGACTACCTCATCAAATAGAGGACTCGGACACGATCTGCCGTTTAGCCTTTTATCCGTCTGTGCCGGAGAAAGCAGGAGCATCTGCCAAAATCAACTATTCGGAAGCACGTATCGTTGCGGATTTAGCCGTTCGCATTTATGAACACCATCAGTCGGATTTTGACGAATCCCGTACTTTAGGAATCATTACTCCTTACCGGAGTCAGATAGCATTGATTAAAAAAGAAATAGAATCAGTAGGTATTCCGGTTTTGAATCGCATTCTGGTTGACACGGTGGAGCGGTTCCAGGGAAGCGAGCGTGATGTAATAATCTATTCCTTCTGTGTCAACTACCCTTATCAATTAAAATTTCTATCCAATCTGACGGAAGAAGAGGGTGTTTTGATTGACCGGAAACTGAATGTTGCCTTGACCCGTGCAAGGAAACAGATGTTCATCACGGGAGTTCCCGAACTCTTGGAACGCAATCCTCTCTATAAAAGTTTATTAAAATTAATAGAAGGCTCCTGAAAAATTGCATCATTTTTGCAGATGTTAGTTTTTATTCTCTCTTTATGCAATTCATTAACACCTCTATATTGAACAAACGCCTATATTTGCAACACGTTTTTTTCATAGAGATTTAGATTTAAGGTTAGAAGAATTGTGGAAGTCGTGAGACTTCCCTTTTTTTCATCTTAACGTTTACTATACTTCATTATAGGAATGCAAAACACTGTTTTTTAGTGTTACGTTTAAAAAAATTGCAGGAGGATGATGCAGGATAAGTAAACCTAAAAAGCCTTCTTCGTGAGAAGAGGCTTTTTATTTTTCATTTTTTGAATAATTGGTTAAAAACAAAAGAGTAATCCGGCGACGGATTACTCTTTTGTTTTATTGATAGTATCTATTGAAATGGAATTAATCCAATACGATAGGTTTGTATTTCGGAACTAATGCCTTCATGATGACCCAACCAAGCAGATAAGCTACTGCACACACGCAGAAAATTATGAAATATCCGGCAGGTTTACCTTCGAAGCCCATGAATGTCATGGCAGGGTGTACGAATTGTGCTCCTTGTTCGAGCAATTCTTTCGTCATTTCCACCTCTTTGCCGTCAACCATTGTTGTTCCGGAAGCATATACGAACAAGTTACCTGCCACTTTCTGAAGAATCATAGAACCTACGCCTCCTGCCATACCACCGATACCGGTAATACTTGCAATAGCCGTTCTTGGGAACATATCACCTACAGTAGAGAAGATGTTAGCTGACCAGGATTGATGAGCAGCACCACCGATACCGATTAAAATAACCGGGAACCATGGAGAAACCGTACCTAACGGCTGTGCCAACAATACAACCAATGGGAAGAAGGCGAAGATCAACATCGCTTTCATACGGGCTGCATAAGGATTCATACCCGTTCTGTTGATGAAGATGGTAGGTAATTTACCACCATAGATGGATAACATGGTTACCGCATAAAGCGTAAAGATTAATGCCATACCCAACGGTCGGAGGTTTTGATGCCGAATTGAGTATTCAGATAAGACGGAGTCAGAAAAGGAAGAACCACCATACACCGTCAGTGGTGAACTTACCGAAGATAAAGGCCCATGTCTGCTTGTAGCTGAAACATTGCCAGAACTTCATTCTTTTTTCGTCTTTCTCATCTGTCATCGGAGCACTGCCTGCTTCGCGCTGGTCTTGTTCAATATAATCAAGCTCTGCCTGATTGACATGTTTGCTTTTAGATGGAGCATCGTACATGAATACCCAGAATCCCATCCAAATGAAGCCAAGTCCACCAATCACGATAAATGCCATTTCCCAACCGAACGCTTTGGCTAAGATAGGAATGGTAAGAGGGGCAATCAATGCGCCGATTGACGCACCCGCATTAAAGATGGAAGTAGCATACGCACGGTCTTTTTTAGGGAAATACTCTGCAGTTACCTTAATAGCGGCAGGGAAGTTGCCAGCTTCTCCTAAGGCCAGAATACAGCGGGCAGCGAGGAAGCAATACATACTGACAGTAGCGATAACGACGATAGTGTCTCCTGTTGCACCAGCCAGTTCTGCTGCGCTGTGGAGACCAACGTGAGCTTCTGTGATGATACCGCAGACAGCATGGAGGCAAGCACCGGCAGACCAGACACCAATGGCCCAAAGGTAGCCTTTTTTAGTTCCCATCCAGTCGACAAAACGACCGGCAAACAGCATACATATAGCGTATACAATCGAGAAAACAGAAGTAATAGTACCGTAGTGAGATTCGTCCCAGTGGAATTCCGGTTTGATAAATTCATCCATGTCAATGAGAGAACCTGACGGTCGAGATAGTTAACTGTGGTAGCAAAAAATAGCATAGCACAGATAGTCCATCTGTAGTTTGTCATTTTTTCGCCTGTTTTTTGAAATGCATTCATGATAATGGATTTAAATAGATTTTGTTTCGTTGACAAAGGTCGGTATTTAGACTGAATTTTATTTGTAAAAATTGGTCAAAATCATGTATTATTCGTTGCATTATAGTTGGATTTTGTTACATCCTATATATAATAAGGTAACGAGTGTTTGTTCTTTGGGGGAAGAATATGCAAAATCCGGAAAACTTCATTCCTTTCTCTCGCAGGAGAAAAGAATGAAGTTTTTCGGATCATTGATTATATGTATGAACAGGAATACGCAACGATTAGCGCATTTCTGTATATTTGATTTTGTCCATATCTCCGTAGTCGAGGTTTTCACCTGCCATACCCCAGATAAACATGTAGTTGCTTGTTCCGGCAGCAGCGTGAATAGACCATTCCGGTGACATGATAGCTTGTTCATTCTGCATCCATACAATACGCTCTTCTTGAGGTTCGCCCATGAAGTGACAGATCGCATTTCCTGCCGGTACATTGAAATAGAAGTATGCTTCCACACGACGAGAGTGAGTGTGTGCCGGCATCGTGTTCCATACGCTACCCGGTTTCAACTCTGTCAGTCCCATCTGTAATTGGCAAGGACCTTCTTCAAGTACGTTGTTAACAATTAACTGGTTGATAACGCGGTCGTTGCTTTCTTCCATCTTTCCGGCAGCAAATGAGTTGGCCTTCAGAGAACCTTTGCGTCCGTCGATAGTAATCAATTGAGTTTTGTATTCCTTGTGAGCAGTAGCCGAGTTGATGTAGAACTTGGCAGGATTGCTGGAATCTTTGCTCTTGAAAGTCACTTTCTGCTTGCCTCTACCTACGTATAAAGCATCTTTGAATTTCAGCGTATATTCTTTACCGTCTACGGTTACGATACCTTCGCCACCAATGTTGATGACACCCAGTTCGCGGCGTTCAAGGAAGAATTTAGATTTCAGCGGATCAATCGTTTCAAGTACCAGTCTTTTGTTGCAGGTACTGCACCACCGAAAATCAGGCGGTCGTACATTGAATAAGTAACGTTGATTTCATTCGGAACCATTACTTTCTCCATCAGAAAGCTACTACGCAGGCGGTTGGTATCATACGTTTTCACGTCTTGAGGACTGCAAGCCACTTGCATCCTGTAATTCACCTGGGCAGAAGCAGACATCGCTGCGATACCCAACATCATTGCAATTGCTAATTTTTTCATCATCTTTTCTTTATAGGATTTATATTATTCTTTATTGGTTGATGCATTCTTTGCGTCATTTCTAGTCATGCGGATACGGTTGTAGATAGCCATTCCGAGTGCCAGTGCCACGAGGATGGCAGGACCGATAATCTTCAGACTGTAAGTCAGGTGGAAGATACCCCAACAGAAGAGGCTGGAAGCAAAGTCGAGTGCTCCACCTTCAAAACCGGCGGGGATATTCACTGTCGGGTCGCCCGTTGCGGCATATACATCTTTGGCGGCCAGTGTGAAGAAGCCTGCCAGTCCTGTCACGAAATACAGACCGACTGTCAAAGCCACCAGACCGATAATAAATGATTTCACTACGTTACCTTTTGTAATAGGCAGAATCATCGGGAACAAGTAGAACATACCTGCCAGGGAAGCCAGCGGTAAAAAACGGTTGCCCGGAAGGATAACAGCCAGGAAGATAGTTACAGGGATTAAAAGTAGAGATACCACCAGGGTAGTCGGGTGACCGATTACCAGTGCAGGGCTCATACCGATGCTCAATCCGGTGTTATTCTTATATTTCTTAGCAATCAGCTCGCGGGTAGCGTCAGAAATAGGTTTCAAACCTTCGATGAAGAGACTGGTGATACGTGGAATTAATTCCATTACCGCACCCATCTTGATACCCAGTCCTAAAATGCCCGGAATACCATCCAACACTTCTTTCCAACTGGCACAACCCAGTGCGCCGATACCGCAACCGATCACAATACCCAGGAACAACGGTTCACCCATCAATCCGAATTTCTTTTTCATGCCTTCCGAGTCGATATTCAGTTTGTCGAATCCCGGGATTTTATCAAGTAGTTTATTAATTACAATGGCAAACGGAACAAAACTTTGGCAAAAAGGTTGCGGAATAGAGATACCTTCCATTTTATCATAGAACTTTTGGAAAGCAGGAGCAGTCATATCCGCCATTACCAGTGTAATGATGTAGCAGATGATTGCTGCAAAGAAGCCCCAGAAGATATTGTCGGAAGCAAAATAGACGATGGCTCCGATAAAGGCGAAATGCCAGTAGTTCCAAAGGTCGATGTTGACGGTGCGGGTTGTTTTGGTAAGCAACATCAGTAAGTTAACACCCAGACAGACCGGGATAATAAAAGCACCGACAGATGTATTGTAGGCAACTGCTGCTGCAGAAGGCCATCCCATGTCGAAAATACCCAGTTCCAATCCGTAGATTTCTACCATTTTACTTAGTGCAGGGCCCAGGCTGCTGGTAAGCAACGCTGTGACTACCGATAAACCAACGAAACCGACACCTACCAATAAACCGCTTTTCAGCGCTTTAGAGAATTTAATACCGATACATACTCCTAAGATTGTGAAAATGACCGGCATCATCACTGCCGCTCCAAGACCGATAATGTACTTGAATACTTCTTCCATTCTGTTCTATTTTTTCTCTGTTTTAATGATAAATTACCTGTGTTTCCCCAGAGGTATTAGTTGTAAACCGTGCCAAAAGTAAGACCTTTTTTGCTTTCTTCCAAAACGAAACTCTTAATTTATGAGATATTGCATCAAAAATGGACATTTTTGACGTTTGCGTGCACAAAATTAGTCGTTCCGTGCACGAAAAACAAAAAATGCACCTACTTGACTAAAAAATCCCACTGGCTTTGGAGGAAAAACACTACTTTCGTAGCGTGAAAGACTTGTATGTTTAATCCTTAAAATAACAAACCATGAGACGAACTCTTTTTTATAATTTTTTTATATTGACTCTGCTGGTTACAATGTCACTTCCGGCATCGGCACAACAGGTAGACAGCAGGCTTCCCTGGTCTGTGCGGCTGACTGAATCGGAAATGATCCGTTACCCGGAATCCTGGCAACTTGACTTTCAGCCGAAACTGAAGTGGGATTATTGCCACGGACTTGAACTGGGAGCCATGCTCGATGTGTACGACGCTTATGGCGACAAGAAAATTCGCGATTACGCCATCGCGTATGCGGATACAATGGTGCACGAGGACGGAAGCATTACCGCTTATAAATTAACCGATTATAGCCTCGACCGTATCAACTCCGGAAAAATCCTTTTCCGTATCTATGAGCAGACCAAGAATCCTAAATATAAGAAAGCGCTCGACCTGCTTTATAGCCAGTTTGAAGGACAACCGCGTAATGAGGACGGTGGTTTTTGGCATAAAAAGATTTATCCCCACCAAATGTGGTTGGACGGAATTTACATGGGAGCTCCTTTCTACGCGGAATATGCATTCCGTAATAATCTTCCGCAGGACTATGCAGATGTAATCAACCAGTTTGTCACTTGTGCCCGTCATACGTACGATCCTAAAAATGGTCTTTATCGTCATGCGTGCGATGTAAGCCGCACTCAACGTTGGGCGGACCCGGTGACCGGACAGTCGAAACATACATGGGGACGTGCAATGGGATGGTATGCGATGGCATTGGTGGATGTGCTCGAATTTATTCCGCAGCATGAAGCCGGAAGAGATTCCCTGCTTGATATATTGAATAATGTAGCTGTGCAGGTGAAGAAACTTCAGGATCCGAAGACCGGAGGATGGTATCAGGTGATGGACCGGAGTGGTGATAAGGGAAATTATGTAGAATCTTCCTGTTCTGCTATGTTTATTTATTCGCTCTTTAAGGCGGTTCGTTTGGGATATATTGATAAGTCTTATCTGGATGTGGCATTGAAAGGCTACAAAGGATTCCTGGATAATTTTATCGAAGTAGACAAGAACGGATTGGTAACCATCACCAAGGCTTGTGCAGTGGCAGGATTGGGAGGAAAGGTATATCGTTCCGGCGATTATGACTATTATATTAATGAAACTATCCGCAATAACGATCCTAAAGCCGTAGGACCTTTTATTATGGCTAGCTTGGAATACGAACGTTTACAAAAGTAATTTCCGACAATGAAAAGGACTATTTTTAAAGGAATGATGTGTTTGCTTCTACTGGGTGTGGGAGCAACATCTGTTTATGCACAACAACAGCAACGCAAAGACACATTAGTCGTGGCACGCGACGGGACAGGGGAGTATCGTAACATTCAGGAAGCCGTGGAAGCTGTCCGCGCTTTTATGGATTATACGGTGACGATCTATATCAAGAATGGTATATACAAAGAAAAACTAGTCATTCCTTCCTGGGTAAAGAATGTGCAATTAGTGGGCGAAAGCGCAGAAAAAACGATTATCACTTATGATGACCATGCCAATATCAATAAGATGGGTACTTTCCGCACCTATACGGTGAAAGTGGAGGGAAATGACATCACTTTCAAAGACCTGACGATTGAAAATAATGCGGCTCCACTGGGGCAAGCGGTAGCTCTTCACACCGAAGGTGACAGACTGATGTTTGTCAACTGTCGTTTCTTGGGAAATCAGGATACTATTTATACAGGAACCGAAGGAGCGCGTCTCTTATTCACAAATTGCTATATCGAGGGAACTACCGATTTTATTTTTGGTCCTTCCACCGCTCTATTCGAATATTGCGAACTGCATAGTAAACGTGATTCGTATATCACTGCCGCTTCCACTCCTCAAAGTGAAGAATTCGGTTATGTATTTAAAAACTGTAAGCTGACAGCCGCTCCGGGAGTGAAAAAAGTATATTTGGGTCGTCCGTGGCGTCCTTATGCGGCAACGGTCTTTATCAATTGTGAGTTTGGTAATCATATCCGTCCCGAAGGATGGCACAATTGGAGGAATCCGGAGAACGAAAAGACAGCCCGTTATGCCGAATTCGGAAATACGGGTGCGGGCGCAGATACTTCCGGGCGTGTGGCATGGGCTAAACAGTTGACAAATAAGGAGGCAATGAAGTATACTCCGCAAAATATCTTTAAGGAAAGCAGTAATTGGTATCCTTATAAATAAAAATACGTAGGGTTTCCGACTGTTTATGCAGCTTGAAATTTTTGTTTCCGGGCTTGGGCATTTGCTTTCCTGGCTTGAAATTCCCGTTCCAAGGCAGGAAACTGCAGTTTCCCTATGTGGGAACTGTCGTATCTCTACGTGGAAACTAGCGTTTCTTACCGGGGAAACTGTAGTTCCTATACGTGGAAACTGAATTTGTCTGCGTGCAAAACAGGATTATTAAAGGTGTTGCAGATAAACATCTGCAACGGTATCTGCAACAGTATCTGCAACGCTGCAATCGGTTGATTGCAAGTAAGATATAAGCAAAACGTTGCAGGTGGCAGATAAAAACAAAAAATAAAACTCGTAGGAGGGGAGGAAGAATATGAAAACACTTAGGGTTAAAATGGTAGGGCTACTTGCAACGGCTCTTATTCTTTTTTCTGCATTTCGTGCAGATAAACCGGTCATCACTATCTTTATGATAGGTGATTCGACAATGGCTAACAAGAAAATAGACGGAGGAAATCCCGAACGTGGTTGGGGAATGGTACTTCCCGGATTCTTCTCCGAAGATATACGGATAGACAATCATGCAGCCAACGGTCGAAGTTCCAAGAGCTTTATCAGCGAAGGACGCTGGGAAAAAGTAATTTCTAAGGTGAAGAAAGGAGATTATGTCTTTATCCAGTTCGGCCATAATGATGAGAAAGCAGACTCTACCGTCACACCGATCCGGGTAGTACTTTTGATGAAATTCTTCGTCGGTATGTGAATGAACCCGCGCCAAAGGTGGAATTCCGGTGTTGTTCAACTCTATCGTCCGTCGAAACTTCGTACAGCCGAAGGATGATGCCATCGCAAAAGATGTCCGCCGCACACCGGGGGAAAAGGAACAACCGAAAGAAGGAACTGTTTTATTCGATACGCATGGCGCCTATCTGGATGCTCCCCGCAATGTGGCAAAAGAACTGGGAGTGACTTTCATCGACATGAACAAGATTACTCATGACCTGGTGCAGGGACTTGGACCTGTAGAATCAAAGAAACTATTCATGTTTGTCGAACCCAATCAGGTGCCGGCTTTCCCGAAAGGTCGTGAAGACAATACTCATTTAAACGTATACGGAGCACGAACAATTGCCGGACTGGCAGTGGATGCCATCGGCAAGGAAATTCCGGAACTGGCGAAATATATCCGTCAATTCGATTATGTAGTGGCCCAAGACGGTAGCGGTGATTTCTTTACCGTGCAGGAAGCTATCAATGCTGTTCCCGATTTTCGCAAAGACGTTCGTACCACTATCCTGATTCGTAAAGGAACTTATAAAGAGAAGCTCATCATCCCTGAATCCAAGATTAATATCTCTTTGATTGGAGAAGACGGTGCGATACTGACTTATGACGGTTTTGCAAACAAGAAAAATGTATTCGGCGAGAACATGGGAACTTCCGGTTCGTCCAGCTGTTACATCTATGCCCCCGATTTTTATGCGGAGAATATCACATTCGAGAACTCATCAGTCCCGTAGGACAAGCAGTTGCCTGTTTCGTATCTGCCGATCGTGTCTATTTTAAGAACTGTCGTTTCCTCGGCTTCCAAGATACCCTCTATACATACAGCAAGCAAAGCCGCCAATATTATGAAGACTGCTACATCGAAGGAACGGTTGATTTTATCTTCGGCTGGTCTACGGCTGTTTTCAACCGTTGTCACATTCATAGCAAACGGGATGGTTATGTCACCGCTCCCTCTACAGATAAAGGAAAAAAATATGGCTATGTATTCTATGATTGCAAACTGACTGCGGAACCGGAAGCTACAAAAGTATATCTGTCTCGTCCCTGGCGTCCGTATGCGCAAGCTGTATTTATCCGTTGCGAACTAGGTAAACACATTCTCCCTGTCGGTTGGAATAACTGGGGCAAGAAAGAGAACGAAAAGACAGTCTTCTATGCCGAATATGAGAGCCGGGGCGAAGGAGCCAATCCGAAAGCGCGTGCCGCTTTCTCCCAACAACTGAAAAACCTGCAAGGATACGAGATTACGACTGTACTGGCAGGCGAAGATGGATGGAATCCGGTAGCGGACGGAAACAAACTGATAACAGTGAAACGTTGACTTGACGAATATGTAAAGAAATGAATTACTAAGCAAAAAACAATGGATATATAAAAGACAATAGATCACTTGTCCTATAGAATGGCTCGATTCTGTTAAATAGCCGCTAAAGATTGCATAAAAGTACAACTATTTTTCTATCTTTACGGCACAGAACCGAGTTATATGATGAAGAAAACCTTAATTTCAGTAATTCTTTTGCTAGCTATTGTGTTCTCGACACATGCGCAGCAGCACTGTTTTTTCACCCACTATTCTACTGAAGATGGATTGTCCCAAAATACGGTGATGAACATCTTGCAAGATCACAAAGACAACCTTTGGTTTGCCACTTGGGATGGAATCAACCGTTTCAACGGTTATACCTTCAAAACATATAAGGCCCGTCAGGGAAACTACATCAGTCTGACCAATAATCGCGTAGACCGTATCTATGAAGACCGTTATGGTTTTTTGTGGCTACTGACTTATGATAATCGTGTCCATCGTTTCGACCCGAAGACAGAGACTTTCGAACAAGTACCTGCTGCCGGAGAGGAGGGGAGTGCTTTCAATGTGCATACCATTGAGGTGATGCCGAACGGAACCGTCTGGCTGCTGACAGAAAATGACGGAGCTATCCGCATCCTAACTCATCCGAATGAGAATAATCGTCTGACATGGGATATTTATTCCAGTAAGACGGAACTGTTTCCCTCTTTACATGTATTCAAAGTACATCAGGACAAAGCAGGCAATGACTGGCTGTTGACAGATAACGGCCTCGGCATGATCCGCCCCGGAAAGAAAGAACCGGATTCCTATTTTACGGAGACAAAAGGAAAGTTTGGCGGCATAAACCAAGCTTCTATGCAGTACAGGAGCGGGATAAGGACATCTGCTTTGCTTCGGATCATGGACGTATCTGGTCTTATCAGAAAGATAGCGGAGAATTTACGTTGATCGAACTTCCTACAAAAGGACAGATCACTTCCATTCACCCCGTTGCACCGGACGTTTCTGTAATTACTACCGATTCGGATGGTTTCTTTACTTACAATCTGCGGACCAAAACAAATGTGCATTACTCATTCCTGACTTGTAAGGCTTTACCCGCAAAACCAATCCTTTCTGCTTATGTAGACCGTTCTTCGGAAGTGTGGTTCGAGCAGGAAGAACCGGGTGTTGTAGCCCATTTTAATCCCTCGACCGGAGTGGTGACCCGTGAACAGATTCTTATTGAATACAGTAATCCCGAACGTTCCCGTCCGGCCCTTCCATATCCATGAAGATGTAAACGGGTATCTTTGGGTACACCCTTACGGAGGAGGTTTCTCTTACTTCGATCCTCAAAAAAACGGTTGGTTCCTTTCTATAACGGACTGGGTAGCCGTGACTGGCGCTTCTCCAATAAGATTCATTCGGCTTTCTCCGACAAACAAGGTAATTTATGGCTTTGCACCCACTCCAAGGGATTGGAGAAGGTGACTTATCGGAATGTACCTTTTGCGATGATGACTCCCATGCCGCATGAACATGAATCATTGCATAATGAGGTACGTGCTGTGCGAAGACAAACTGGGTAATCTGTGGGTTGGCTTGAAAGATGGTATGCTTCGTATGTATGATGCCGATAAAGCTTATAAAGGATACCTGACCGAAAGCGGCATCGTTTCTACTACCGGTACTCCCATGTTGGGAACTGTTTATTTTGTTATTCAGGATTCGAAAGGAATCATCTGGATTGCAACAAAAGGAGACGGACTTGTCCGTGCCGAGCCGACTTCTTCCAACGGAATGTCTTATAAACTGACCCGTTATCTTCATCGTGAAGAGGATATGTACAGTTTGAGCGATAATAATGTGTATTGTATCTATGAAGATCATTATGGTCGTATTTGGGTAGCTACTTTTGCCGGAGGTATCAATTATATCACGCAGAATGAAGCAGGAAAGACATTGTTTATCAATCACCGGAATAATCTGAAAGGGTATCCGATTGATCCTTGCTACAAAGCGCGTTTCATTACTTCCGATAATAATGGACGCCTGTGGGTAGGTACAACTACGGGAGCTGTTGCTTTTGATGAGAACTTTAAGAAACCGGAGGATGTGCAGTTTTATCATTCTCCCGTATGCCGAACGATACGCAAAGTCTGAGTAATAATGATGTCCATTGGATTATTTCCACTAAGAAAAAGGAGCTGTATCTGGCTACTTTCGGTGGGGGACTCAACAAACTGATATCTATCAGTAAGGACGGCCACGGAGAGTTCAAATCATATTCCGTACTGGACGGTCTTCCTTCCGACGTCTTGCTTTCTGCCCGCGAAGATAGTAAGGAGAATTTATGGATTAGTACGGAGAATGGAATTTGTAAATTTATCCCGTCTGAAGAACGTTTTGAAAGTTACGACGAACGTAGTATTACTTTCCCAGTGCGCTTTAGTGAAGCGGCTTCCACATTGACGGCTAAAGGAAGTATGCTTTTCGGTGCCAGTGGGGGAGTCTTTATATTTAATCCCGACTCTATTCGTAAGAGTAGCTATATCCCACCTATCGTATTCTCCAAACTGATGGTGACTAATGAGGATATTACGCCCGGAGATAACTCCTTGTTGAAGGTGGATATTGACGATACCGACCCATTGGTGCTCTCACACAAAGAGAATATTTTCTCCGTTCACTTCGCTGCACTCGATTATACTAATCCGCAGAATATACAGTATGCTTATATTCTCGACGGATTTGAGAAACAGTGGACTTTTGCCGACAAGCAGCGTAGTGTGACTTATACGAATCTTCCGAAAGGAGAGTATGTGCTCCGTGTTCGTTCAACGAATAGTGATGGTGTGTGGGTGGATAATGAACGTATACTGAACATTGTTATTCTGCCTTCTTTCTGGGAGACGCCGGTAGCTTATGTGCTTTATGTTCTTTTTATTCTGATTATTATTCTCGTAGCCGTTTATATCCTGTTTACTATTTATCGGTTGAAGCATGAAGTTTCGGTCGAACAGCAGATTTCAGATATAAAACTGCGTTTCTTTACTAACATATCGCATGAGTTGCGTACTCCGCTTACGTTGATAGCCGGTCCGGTGGAGCAGGTCTTGAAGAATGATAAATTGCCGGCTGATGCTCGCGAACAGTTAGTGGTGGTTGAACGGAACACCAATCGGATGCTCCGTCTTGTCAATCAGATTCTGGACTTCCGCAAGATTCAGAATAAGAAGATGAAGATGCAGGTGCAGCGGGTGGATATTGTACCTTTCGTCCGTAAGGTGATGGATAATTTTGAAGCTGTGGCCGAGGAACATCGGATTGATTTCCTGTTCCAGACCGAAAAGGAACATCTTTATCTTTGGGTGGATGCCGATAAGCTGGAAAAGATTGTATTCAATTTGCTTTCCAATGCATTTAAATATACGCCGAATGGCAAGATGATTACGATGTTTATCCGGGAAGATGAAAAGACGGTTTCTATCGGTGTGCAAGATCAGGGGATCGGTATCGCAGAAAACAAAAAGAAGTCACTGTTTGTCCGTTTTGAGAATCTGGTAGATAAGAATCTTTTCAATCAGGCTAGTACGGGTATCGGACTTTCATTGGTGAAAGAGTTGGTGGAAATGCATAAAGCGACTATTTCCGTTGATAGTCATTTGGGAGAAGGGAGTTGCTTCAAAGTCGATTTCCTCAAGGGAAAAGAACATTACGATAAGGAAGCCGAGTTTATTCTGGAAGATGCGGATGCTCCGGCAAGAATGGGACAGGTAGTGGATATTGCCAATTCTTCCATTCAGTCTGAAACGTTGGTAAGCGATGATTCGGAGAAGATTGATGATGTGTATGGGGAAGAATTTGCGAAAGAAGAGAACTCCAAAGAATTGATGCTGTTAGTCGAAGATAATCAGGAGTTACGTGAATTCTTGCGCAGTATATTTTCTCCGATGTACCGGGTGGTGGAAGCTGCTGACGGTAAGGAGGGGGCAAGCAAGGCTTTGAAGTACCTGCCGGATATTATCATCAGTGACGTGATGATGCCTGAAAAAGACGGTATCGAAATGACGCGTGAACTGCGTGCGGATATGACGACCAGCCATATACCTATCATTTTGCTTACTGCCAAAACTACGATTGAAAGCAAACTGGAGGGATTGGAATATGGTGCGGATGATTATATAACGAAGCCTTTCAGTGCTACCTATCTGCAAGCACGTGTGGAAAATCTGTTGATTCAGCGTAAGAAACTGCAAAGTTTCTACCGGGATAGTCTGATGCATATCAATATTTCTACCGGTCAGGAGGAAGTGCCTGTGGCTACGGATATGCCGTCTGCTGAAGAAGATGTGTCCGAAACTCCACCTACAACTCTCGAAATGTCTCCCAACGACCGTAAGTTTATGGATAAATTGGTTGAATTGATGGAGCAGAACATGGATAATGGAGAACTGGTGGTAGATGATTTGGTTCGGGAACTGGCTGTCAGCCGTTCTGTCTTCTTCAAGAAGCTGAAAACACTTACCGGATTGGCTCCGATTGAATTTATCAAAGAAATGCGTATCAAGCGGGCTACACAATTAATAGAAACCGGAGAATTTAATATGACCCAGATTTCGTATATGGTCGGCATTAATGATCCGCGTTATTTCAGTAAATGCTTTAAAGCACAGGTTGGAATGACGCCTACAGAGTATCGGGATAGAGTGGGGAGATAATAATAGGAAAGGAAAGAAATAGAAAGGGGGATGTTCAAAGCTCCCCTTTTATCGAAATCACCCTCACTACAACTATCTGTGGCGAGGGTGATTTTTGTTTATGAGAGTTCCGATACATTTACCCTCATCTTGGTTATCCGAAATTATTTTTTAGGGTATAGATGATTCACAAGGCTGTTCATATATATTTCCAGATTTGTATATTCCGGGCTTAATGTATATTTGGCTCCGTCTGAAGGATCATTGGGATTAAGGTTGTGTTCCTTTTCCCATTCATCGGGAATACCATCACCATCTGTATCAACAAGTGCTGTTTCTGATTTATATTCCGGCCATCCTCCTACATCAGACGGTTGGTCAATCATTCCATTCGTGCTTCCGTGAGAACCTTCGTAAGTATAAGTGCCTTTGAGAGTTTCATCTACGATGCGTTGGTCTATGGCGTCACGGCGATATGAAGCACCGGCAAACTCGAGAACATCTTTGTAGGCTTTCTTGGCAGGTTGCAAAGAAGTATGTTCAGCTATGTCAAATGCTTTTTTAGACAGTACTTCCTTTTCTGTGGCAAAGTCTTTTTTGATAACCAGTCCGTAAGAGTTATCCATATTCACTTTATAAAGAGCCTCTTTCTGCTTGTCAGTCAGTTTGGGACAGGTAGGATCCATATAGTTACCTTTGAAATAGAATACACCATGAACACCTGCTTTATTGTTGTTTTTGCCATCATCGGCATACGCTGTAAACAAGCGTTTGAAAGAACCTTTTGTCGCACTGAAAGGTCCCGGTTTATAGTAGTTATTGATAAAGTTGTAGGAACCTCCTTCACCAGCATAAGCACCGTCACTGCCATAATTATAAATCACATTATTGAATAATTCCACTTTTTCATCTTCCGGACGACCCGTATAACGGCTTCCGCAAAGACGGGGTGTGCGGTTAGTGTGATGGGCGAGTAAGTTATGGTGAAAAGTAGCAGGCTGTCCACCCCAGATACCTCCATAACCATGCGCTCCCTTTTCGTGGATAGAATTGGCGAGACTTTCACTGATGATGCACCATTGAAGAGTGAAATTACGGTTATCATAGAATGTGGCACATTCGTCCGTACACCAGCTCATGGAGCAGTGGTCTATGATAATGTTTTGGTGCGCTTTTGTACCATTCATTGCGTCGTCACCTTTTTGTTTGATGTCGACTCCATACGGGAACGGATGAAACGGATGATTACATTGTCTGCCTGAATAGAGAATGTATAGTTTTTCAGGCAAATGCCATCACCCGGAGCTGTCTGTCCTGCAATGGTCACATCACCATTGCTGAGTTTTAATGCTTTTTGTAATTCAATAATTCCGCTAACCGCAAAGACAATGGTGCGGGGACCTTTCTTGCTGATAGCCCAGCGAAGTGTCCCTTCCGAACCGTCGTCTGCCAGGGAAGTAACAGTGTATACAGTACCTCCGGCACCACCGGTGGTATATTTTCCTGCTCCGTCGGCACCGGGGAAGGCGAGAACTTTGGAACGATCCGGGGTAGGATAGTCCTTTGATGTTTTTTCAACCGAAATGGCAGGTTGCATGGCTTGTCCCACTAGAGGAAAAGCCAATATCAAACTACAGATTGCTAATATATTCTTTTTCATTACTAATTTATCATTTGGGTTCGAATTTACTAAATTTATTCTATAACACTGCCACCTGTCGCACCATTTACCATGATTTCGTGCACCAGACTATTGAGATACATTTCCAGATTAGTGTACTTCCCGTTTTTGTCAATAGTCGTTTCTTTTCCATCAGCAGATTTCTTGGGATTCAAACCATATTCTTCTTCCCAGTAGTCGGGAATACCGTCACCGTCCGTATCTTTCACGTTTGCATTGGTTACAGATTTCAGAACATCGTAGGGATCATTTACTCCTAAGGCTGTGCAGACATCTTTTGGGTCGTTGATATATCCACTTTTGTTTTGTGAGTAGCCGAAGATCTTTCCATTTGCTGGCATCTCCCGTGCAACTTGCTTTTCTGTTTTTAACGTCGCTAATTATCAACTCGTCGACTTTATCACGATAGTTGCTGGCTCCTGCATAGCTCATCACACGTTCATAAGCCTCATCCGGCGTATGAGTTCTTACATTTCCTGTCTTAACTACCGGTGAACTTGATTTTATCTGGGTATGTTGGTTCCAAAGCTCCGTAGTTGCACAGTTTTTATTATCCATTTGTTCAAATACGCCTTTTGTCCAGTTATCATTGCTAACAGTCGTATTGCCTACCACTTTATTTCCGTCGATATAAAACTTCCCCCAAGTTTGAAGCCATTTTTTGTAAGCTTCGCCGGAGTAATTTTCCGGATATACATCCGGCTTGGCGATACGGTAAGCACGGTCTGCTTTACCGCTTTCATCGGTTCCGGGGCCTGGCTTGTAGTAGTTGTTAACGATATTCACGTGTTGCGCTTCACCACCGTAGCAGCCTTCGCCTCCCCAATTGTAGTAAACATTGTTGCGCATATCCACTCGCTCTCCATCGTTGTTGTTCAGTGCTAATGTAGTATATCGGGGACCAAGGCGTGGAACACGGCTTTCGCAATGGGCTATCAGGTTATGGTGGTAAGAGGCATAGTTTCCTCCCCAGTTACCGCCATATCCGTGAGAAGCGAATTTACCTGTGGCAGCATTGATCTTTACATCAGTCACACGTAAGGCTTGATAAGCTAAACACCATTGTACGGTAGAATTTTGCATACCATAGACAGAAAGACATTCATCGCTTCCCCAGCTTACTGAACAATGATCGATGATTACATTTTGTTTGTCACAACCTCCTAATCCGTCGCAGTCTACGTTAGAGTTTCCGGGGCGAAAACGGATGAAACGAATGATGATATTGCTGGAATTAATCGTAAATGGATAATTGGCGATACAGATACCGCCCGGTGATGTTTGTCCGGCAATGGTCAGATCATCTTTCTGGGTTTTAATTCCGATTTCAAATAGATGGTACCCGACACATCAAATACAATCGTTTTAGGACCGTCTTGTTTCATAGCCCAGCGCAGACTTCCGCTGATACTTCCACTGGCGTCGTCTTCAAGGCTAGTCACATGATAAACTTTTCCCCCACGTCCTCCGGTGGTATTGCGACCGTGGCCTTCGGCGTATGGGAAAGCAAGAAGTTCTCCATAATCCAGTTGCTTGACATCAGAAGATGTCCCACCTGGATTATTTGTTCCTCCACCTGTATCATCTACAGGATCGTCGGAAGAGCATGAGGTACATAATCCTGCGATGCTGAATGCAATAGCTACATAAAATAGAGATATTTTCTGCTTCATTATCTTTTAACTGTTTGGGGATATAGACGATTTATTTGTTGGGATACAACGTTTCTACCAGACTGTTGAGGTAAACCTCCAGATTGGTATACGTTTTACTTAGAGTATATTTGGCACCGTCGGCCTTACTTTTGGGGTTCAAACCGTTGGCAGTCTCCCATTCATCAGGGATGCCGTCGCCGTCGGTGTCTTTCGGACCAGTTTCCTTTTTATATTCCGGCCAGCCACCTACATCGCTGGCTTTATCAATGAGTCCCTTTTCACTGCCATTGCTGCCGTCTGCCGTATAATCTCCGTTGCGAACGTTGGCTATGATGCGTTTATCGACATCATCATATTTTAAGGAAGCACCGGCATACTTTAATACTGATTCATAAGCTTCTTTTGCCGATTGAGTGAATTCGGATGCATCTTCGGAAATAGTAAATTCGTTACTTGACTGAAGTGCTTTTTCTCCTCCATCGGGTAAAGGAACGGCTTCTGTTGCATTGGGGTGTAACCCTTGCCAGTTGTCATTGTTTACAGAAGTAAGCAGAGATTGATATTCGGCTTTCAATTCAGGACATGTGCCATCAAAATAGTTTCCTTTCAGATAAAAAGTACCCCATATACCTTTGGTGTTTT
>ENA-OQDE01000086-OQDE01000086.1-human-gut-metagenome-genome-assembly--contig:-NODE-86-length-54481-cov-7.798175_pt1 | contig 54481 bp, 60 predicted proteins | sample MGYA00242768_ERZ504595 | MGnify/ENA primary metagenome ERZ504595 (study PRJEB26092, sample SAMD00036307) | human gut metagenome | host: Homo sapiens | study: EMG produced TPA metagenomics assembly of...
TAACCGGCCAAGGCTTCCGGCCGAAGGCTCCGAACCGCCAAGGAATTCCGGCCGGCCGGAATTCCGGAACCGGAAGGAAGGAAGGCCAAGGCCTCGGAAGGCCGGAAGGAAGGCCAACCAAGGAAGCAAGGTTGGCTTGAACGGCCATCAAGTAAGGTCTCGCCAGGGTGCCCTCAGAGAGGGAGCTGGCAGCAAGGCTGACTGAGGGAGTTTACGGTTATACCGCAAGCTCCCCTCAGTCGCCTACGGCGACAGCTCCCCTCAGCGAGGGGAGCGTCGTCATATTTATGCCGTTTTCTCCTGCCCTATACTCATAACTTCACCCCATAGTTCCTCAGTCACCCAGCAATTGGTGTCTTACGCCTGAGTCCCTACCGGTACTGCAACAACTGCCGTGAGCCCTTGATGTGCGGCCAGATATTCATGCAACGGCTGGCTGTATGGCATATCCAGCTCGCCGTAATTGGTTCCGGCACGGAAGGCGGGGTAACTGTCGCCGCCCTGAAGCAGATATGAATTGGACGCGATAATCACCAGGTCATCGTCCGCAATCGGTCGGCCGTCAACGGCGAGGTTCGCGATACGAACCGCCGCATGTTCGTCGGCAGCACACTCGTCAGCGTCAGCGTTGGTATCAGCGCCGGAATCAGTATCAACGCCGGCATCGGCATTGCCGCTCTCACCAGCCGTACCGCATTCGGCATACCGATACGTCACGTTCGAGGAGATGCCGAGCCAGCGCCGCTCCAGTCGCCCATCGTCACGGCGAAATTGCTCGGCGAGCACTCTCTTCACATCGCGCCCGGTGAGCGTCTCATGCGCGGCCTTGAACTGCAAGGCCATGAGACTATCCACCTCGCGCACGGTGACTTTGCCATCGCCATTCATATCAAGCCGTGGAGTCCGCAGACTGCATTATTCGAAAATCCGATTACCGGCAAGCGATTCCCGGCATACACATGCTTCATGATTGACTCTCGGTTCGCGTCCGCCACCAGCACACCGACCGTATTCCCGTGCTTGTCCGAACCTTGTTTGTCGAAATTCACGCCGGAGGCCAAGGTGCCAATCACCGCGCTGCCGGTATGGTTCGCATATGTTGCCGACGCCTGGTAAATATGCTGCGCGCGCGATACCTCATCGTTCTCCTCAGCACCGGCAGACATCCAAGCGGCTTGCGCCGGATGCGCATTAAGCCCATCCACGCCCAGCACGCCGTCAACCGCCGTATGGCTGGTGCCATTGCCGAGGTCCACATCGGCCACTCGCACCGTGGCGCGACGCCCGGCACCGGTGATGATCAAATCCTGCACGGCCATGTTCCGCCCGAAGCTGCCCGCCTCGTAAATAGGCGCGCCACCCGCGGTTGTACCACGCTTGATCGCGTGACTGTGACCGGTGTATACCACATCAACATCTCGCCCAATATCGGCGGCGGCTGAAGCATCGGCATGCAGCAAGGCCACCACCGCGTCCACCTTTCCGGAGCGCTTGAGTTCACGGGCCACACGATTGATCGCGTCCACCGCCCGTTCGTCAAGATCGGCATCACGAGTGATCTGCGGAGTGGCCACCGAGCCGAGCGCATCAGTAAGGGCGCCCACGAAACCGATCCGCTTGCCGTTCACCGTTCGAATCGTAGAGTCACGTACGTGGCTCAGCAGTCCGTCAGGCGACTTATTGGCGGCAGACGCGTTGGCGCACAGCCAGTCGATGCCGTTGCTGGGATCAGCGATACGATTGTTGAAATCGGCGACACCGCGGTCGAACTCATGGTTGCCTATCGCCGAAATCGTCAATCCCCACGCTTTGGCCATATCCAGCGTGGTTGGTCCTTCTCCACCGCCGACTCATACGGGGAGCCTCCCACCAAATCGCCGGTCGATACCGGAATCATATTGCCGGGATTATGGCTGTCGGCCACGGTGAAGGCGGTGGCGTTGTCCGCACCACGTTCGATATGCCCGTGAAAATCAGTGATGTCGGCGATGGTCACCGTACGGGTGCCGGAAGATGGATTATCGCCGGAAAAAGGAACGGCTCCCGTGGTTCCCGCACAAGCATAAGGAACCACCAGAGCCGTAAGGATAAGCGCTACTGCACCAAAAGCGATCCCCGATCGCTTGCCGGCCCACCGCCGGTTCTTCATATTCCTGCTCACACCAGTCACGCTAGAATCGTCGATTGAATGGCCATGCCTAGGAAGGCGACTCTCAGGTGAATTCTTAGCGGCGTCTTGGGATGGGAAAGGCCTGACCCCGTACTATCAGGGTCAGACCTTTGCAACCCGAGTCACTACGAATGCGTCAGCAGGGGAGATTACTCGCCAAATTCCTCGGCACAGATCTCAGCTACCGCACCCACGCACGCCTCGGCAATCAGACGGCCGCGTTCGGCGCTTGAGCCGGCCGGATTGGCGAGTCCGCCGTGAGCGGGAACGTCACCTTGGCGCACAGGGTAGCGGACATAGGATTTCGCCGTGGCACCGGCTTCCTCGACCATACGGTCCATGTGCACCAGTTCCGGCGCATAGTGGAGCATCAACGAAGTTCGGTGACGGCCGCATGCTCCAATGCCCAGCCGGGGAACACCAATCCATCGAACACCTTGTCGATAACCGACTGCGGAACTGGATCCCACCAATTGGTTTCCACGATGGTGGCTACTCCCCCGGTTTCGCGGGTGACCAGATCGATGGCCTCGACGATGAACGCCTCGTTTTCAAAATGCGCGTTCATGACGACGATCTTGGTGAAGCCATCGGCGATGAGTTCGCTCAGCACGTCGTGCATTTGGTTGATCACTGTCACGCCGTTCATGTCGATAGTGCCCGGGAACAGCGGCCCGCCACCGGAGAGCGGCTTGGACTTGTATCCGTAGCTCAGGGTGGGCAGCACGGTGCCGTCGATGCGTTCCGCCAGATCTTCGGCGACCCGCGTGGCGAGTACCGCGTCGGTGCCGATGGGCAGATGCTGGCCGTGCTGTTCGGTCGAACCGATCGGCACGATGACGGGACGAGTCTTCGCCTCCTTGAATTCCGGCCAGGTCATGTGGTCCATACGGCGGTTGCTACCCATTGCAGTACTCCTTTGGGTTGGTGGTGGATTGGATGGTCGATGAATACGCCCGGCTCCCTCGGGGAAGGAGCCGGAGCTGAGGAGATCAGATGTGATTCAGATCCTTGTCGGTGTTTTCGTGGGAGAGGATCATCGCGACCAAGGCGATGGCCGCAACGCCCACCATGTACCAGGCCGGGGCGATGGACGAACCGGTCAGGGCAATCAGGACAGTGGCGATGAACGAGGCCGTACCACCGAAGATGGCGTTGGCCAGATTGAAGCTGAACGCGAATCCGGTGAAGCGCACGGAGGTGGGGAACGTCTCGGTCAGGTAGCTGGACAGGGTACCGTCGTTGGCGGTCAGGGTGGCGCACATTGCCAGCTCAACCAGCAGCACGGGCCAGAACTGGGAGGTGTTGAGGATGAGGAAGGCAGGAACGGTGAGGACGATGAACGCCACGCAAGCGCCGATGAGCACCTTCTTGCGGCCGAATTTGTCGGAGATGTGGCCCATGCCGAACACCATGAACACGTAGGCGACCAGGCAGATGGTGGTGATGGTGCCGGACTGGGGGGCGTCCATGCCGACGGTGTCAGACAGATAGGTCGGCAGGTAGGTGAGCACGGTGTAGAAGCCGACCGCGTTCAGCACGCAGGCTCCGAAGCTGATGATCAGAGCCTTGAGATGGTTGTGGAACAACTCGGCGAGCGGGGCGAACATGCCGCTCTTGGCAGCGATTTGACCGTCGGCGGAGGCGGCGCCCTTGGACTCAAGCGCATCGTTCATCGACTGGTAGACGGGGGAATCAGCGAGCTTGGCGCGGATGTACAGCACAATCAGACCGAGCGGGCCGGCCAGCAGGAACGGCACACGCCATCCCCAACCGACCATCGCGCTAGAGTTCATGTTGGCGGTCATCAGCGTGGCCAGAGTAGAACCGGCGAGCAGACCGATAGCGGTGGAAGCCGGAATCAGCGAGCAGTAGATGCCGCGCTTTGAAGTGGGCGCATATTCGCCGAGGAACGTGGCCGCACCGGCATATTCACCGGAGGCGGAGAAGCCCTGCACCATGCGCAGCAGAAGAAGCAGAATCGGCGCGCCAACGCCAATCACCGAGTAAGACGGCAGGCAGCCGATCAGGAAGCTCGCACCGGACATGAACATAATCGAGTGGGCCAGTGCGGCTTTACGGCCTTTCTTATCTCCATAGCTACCCCAGAACAGTGCGCCGATTGGGCGAAGGATGAAGGATAGCGCGAACACGCCGAAGGTCTGCAGCATGGCGACGGTGTGATTGTCGGTTGGGAAGAACACTAGGGCGATAGTGGTGGCGAAGTACGAATAGGAGGCGTAGTCGAACCACTCGATGAAGTTGCCGAGGAAGGAAGATACCGCGACTTTTCTGACCATGGCCTGTTCTTCAGTTTGCGGGGTGGAATTTATCAGTCGTGCAGATGTAGTAATCGTTGCAGAACTCATGATGTCACCGTCCTTTCAAGGATGTGCTGTTCGTGTGACTGAATGAGATTCAAGTGGGAATCCGTTTCGCAGCAGGTCGACCAGCGCCGCGATAGCCTCGACTATGCCCTTGAGTATTTGCTGAAACGTGAATCGTCGATTAACCCGTTCGGCGTAGAAGTGGACAGGTTGCCCAGTGGTGCCGGCGCATTATTCAACATGCTGTTCTTGCCATGATTTCGTGAGTTTGGCGGCGAATAGCAGCATCGACCAGTTCGGTTTGTCGTTATAGTCGACGCCGACCATTTGGGTCACTTTGTCCAGTCGGTTGTACAGGGTTTGCCGTCTGATGCCCAATTGCTCGCACGCGCCGGTTTTGCTATCGAGGTTGTCGAAGCAGGCGCACAGTGTGTCCAGCAACAACGGAGAGGCGGCGACCTCGAATCCGATGGTCTGCACCACGAGCATGCGCATCGCCTTGTCCATATCAGAGGATGCGACGAAACGGTCGACGAGTGCGGACATGGTACTTACGATTCGCCCGTATGCCGGTTCCTGATTGGCGATGTCACGCAATACCGCGAACCCGTCGACCAGCGTCACCGTGTCCAATGCCACTCGGCCATGCACCACGTATATACCGTCGCCTTCCAGTACGGCAAGCGCATCCATGCAATGCGTCCGAATGCGGCCGCACCGTCTGAGGAATCGGTGGTGGAGCACCATCCGACCATCAAGTCACCTTCCAGCATGCAGGAGACGGCGCATCCCGACCGTTCTTCGAACCGTTCGACCATCGTCGATACATGGTTGATGCCTTCCACCACCGATCTGAACCGAAAAGCGAATGGCATATAGATGCATGATCCGGCAAAACCCAGCGCTTCGAGCATCGCATGCGCTTCCTGCGCCTCAAATGTATTGACGTGCACGCCGTCGGCCGGACCCATACTCAGATGATGCATCATGCCCATGCGCGCACCGCCGTCAATATAAAGGGCAGCCACCGGAGACACGATGGTGGCGATGGCCCGACGCATCGTGGCGTCGGAAGTCATGGTGCGTTGCGTGATCTCCAATGCTCCCACCGGCCGGGAGCGACTTTCAAGGGCGATGACGGCGCTCGATTCGTTGCCGGCATCGAACGCACGACCCGCTCGAGCGGCCAACAGACCGTCACCATCGAAAATGGCGACGCTTTCGCCGAACAGCGACGCAATGGTTTCGGCCACAGCCTCGATATTGCCGGTACGGGACAATCCCTCACGTAATGAATGACATTGTGTCCACCTCCAATTGCAAGTGCATCTGTTCGTGCACGATAGCGGTATTGACGCTCTGACAGATGTCGACAAAAGGTACGCGAGATTTCAAACCAATCAACGTCAACCCATGCAGCCTGGCCGCAGACACCAGTTCGTCCGGCATCCGCACCACACCCTCCACCAGTTCGACCACCAGAGCGGCGACACCAGCCTGTGCCAGGCTTGCTACATATTGTCCTAGCGTGCCGTGCCAATCGGCGGCGAGCAGAGCGTTGCCCTCGATAATCAGCATCTCACCGCCCGAAAGGAAGCTGGAGACATCCTCTCGCTCGTTGGTGAACACCCATCGCACTGGCGTATCGAGGTCTTTGCCTTCGACCTCCACCACAGGATCGGCTCGTTTGAACTGCGTGTTATGAAGCACACTGCGAATCGATACAGTCATACAATCTGTCCATTCCCCCGCGGAACACCGGTCGTTCCGGTTAACCTCACCGCAAAGCGTGCTGTTGACAATATCCTCAGTTGGTTACGCGGCAGTCGGTTCACGTAACCGTTCGGCAACACACCAGTTGAAGGAGCGACGATGACTACCACACTGTTCACCAACGCACATATCGCCACCGGAGAACCCGGAAGCACGGCTGCAAGCACCCTGCCATTGCAGGACATTCTCGTCACGGATGGTGTGTTCACCGCATTCGGCCCCGGACTCGCGCAACAATATGAGGCTCAGGGTGGTGATCTGGCGGCCATTGAGGTGGTCGATCTGGGCGGCAAACTTGTCTGCCCACCGTTCTGCGATACGCATCTGCACCTTGATTACGTATTCACGGCCCGCAAGCCCGGTGCGGTGAATGAAAGCGGAACCTTGTTTGAGGGCATCCAGCGATGGAGTGAGACCAAGTCCGACTTGACGGTCGACGAGATCAAGCAGCGCGCGAAAATCGGCATTAAGAAAGAAATGCTGCATGGCGTGCAGCTCATTCGATCCCATGCCGATGTGACCGACCCGAACCTGACCTCGTTAAAGGCGCTGCTGGAGCTTAAGGAGGAATTGAAGGATACGGTCACTCTCCAGATCGTCAGCTTCCCGCAGGAGGGCATGTACTCCTACGAGGGCCCGCATGGCGAATCGGGTGCCGAGCTGGTGGAGGAAGGACTCAAGATGGGTGCCGACTGCGTGGGCGGCATCCCCCATTTCGAACAGTGCCGTGAGTTTGGCGAGCATTCCATGCACACGGTAGTTGAGTTGGCTTCGAAATACGACAAGCTCATCGACGTGCATTGCGATGAGACGGATGATCCGAATTCCCGTTACGTGGAGCTGCTTTCGGCGCTGGCATATAAGGCTGGCATTGGCCCGAAGGTCACCGCCAGCCACACCTGTTCGCTGGGATCGGCGGACAACGCCTACTTCTTCCACCTGACCAAGCTGCTTAAGGCGGCGCATATCAACTTCGCCTGCGCCCCCACCGAGAACCTGTATTTGCAGGGCCGTCAGGATACCTTCCCCAAGCGCCGTGGCATCACGCGAGTCAAGGAGCTCACTGAGGCGGGTGTCAATGTGTCATTGGGCCAGGATTCAATGCAGGACCCGTGGTACCCGTTGGGCAATGGCAATATGATGCTCATTCTTGATTATGTGCTGCATTTGGCACAGATGATGAGCTTTGAAGAAATCGACGATGCGTTGAAGTTCCTGACCGTCAACGGTGCCACTACGTTGGGCCTGCGCGATATGTACGGCTTGGAAACGGGCAAGCCAGCAAACTTCATTGTGCTGGACGCCGATAGCGTGTTCAACGCCGTGTATGAGCGCTGCTCGGTATTGCGTTCGGTGCGCGCCGGCCGCACGCTGTTTACCCGCGAGGAGACCATCGACACCGGACTCGCCCTGCTGTAATAATCCGACACAAACAGTAGCTCCCCTTGACAGGGGAGCTGTCGCCAGAGGCAACTGAGGGGTAGACCACAAACGTGCACATCATGTGTGCGCAGGTCTACCCCTCAGTCAGCTTCGCTGACAGCTCCTGTCAAGGGGAGCTTTGCTGGTATGCGCTAGCTACGCTATCGAAACGGACTACTCCTGCGGAGCGTCACCGGAATCGGCGGGAGCGGATTCGGCCGGCTCAGTGGCCGGAGTGGCGTCGGCTGGAGTCTCGCCATCAGTGGCGGCACCGTCTTCGGCGGGCTTATCGGCGGCGGCCGGCTCCTCGAACTCCTCACCCTTGAAGGTGAATTCGCCGAGGATACCCTCGCCTTCCGCATCCACAATCACGCGCTGACCGTCTTCGAGATCGCCCATCAGGATCTTCTCGGAGATGGCGTCCTCGATGTCGCGCTGAATCACGCGGCGCAGCGGACGGGCACCGAGCAGCGGGTCGAAGCCTTCTGCGCGAGCAGGTCCTTGGCGCGTCGGTGAGTTCGAGCGACATATGACGGTCGAACAGGCGGTCGTTGAGCTGCTTGACGTCCAGATCCACGATCTGGCGCACCTGCGGCTCGGTGAGCTGCTTGAAGACGATGATGTCGTCCAGACGGTTCAGGAACTCCGGGCGGAACTGCTGCTTCAATTCGGAGCTGACCTGGTCCTTCATGCGCTGGTAGCTGGACTCGTTGTTGGCACCTAGGTTGAAGCCCGTGTTGGCGGCCTTGGCGATGTCTCGCGTACCGAGGTTGGTGGTCAGGATGATGATGGTGTTCTTAAAGTCCACCTTGCGGCCCTGACCGTCGGTCAGGTGGCCGTCATCGAGCACCTGCAGCAACGTGTTGAAGATGTCCGGATGAGCCTTTTCGATCTCGTCGAACAGCACCACGGAGAACGGCTTGCGGCGCACCTTTTCGGTGAGCTCGCCGCCTTCCTCGTAGCCGACGTATCCCGGAGGCGCACCGAAGAGTCGCGAAGCCGCGTACTTCTCGGAGAACTCGGACATATCCACGCGAATCAGCGCGTCCTCATCGTCGAACAGGAATTCGGCGAGCGTCTTGGCCAGCTCGGTCTTGCCGACGCGGTGGGGCCGGCGAAGATGAACGAACCGGACGGGCGCTTCGGGTCCTTCAGACCCACGCGAGTACGGCGGATAGAGCGGGACAGGGCGGAAACCGCCTCGTCCTGGCCGATGATGCGCTTGTGCAGTTCGGCTTCCATGTTGAGCAGTTTCTTGGACTCGGCCTGAGTCAGCTTGAACACCGGGATACCGGTGGTGGAGCTGATGACCTCGGCGATCACGTCCTCGTCCACGACCATCTTGACGTCGGACTCGCCTTCGCGCCAGGAGTCTTCCTTCTGCTTGCGATCGGCTTCCAGCTTCTCCTGCTTGTCGCGCAGTTCGGCGGCCTTCTCGAAGTCCTGGCCCTTGATGGCTCGTCCTTGTCGGCGGCGATCTTGGCGATCTTCTCGTCGAGTTCCTTGAGCTCAGGCGGGGCGGTCAGGCGCTTGATGCGCAGGCGTGCACCGGCCTCATCGATCAGGTCGATGGCCTTGTCAGGCAGGTTACGGTCCTGGATGTACCGGCTGGACAGCTCTGCGGCAGACTGCAGCGCGCCATCGGTGATGGTCACGTGGTGGTGGTTCTCGTAACGGGAACGCAGGCCCTTCAGGATCTCGATGGTCTCGGCGATGGTCGGCTCGTGCACCTGAATCGGCTGGAAACGGCGTTCCAGAGCCGCGTCCTTCTCGATGTACTTGCGGTACTCGTCGGTGGTGGTGGCACCAATGGTCTGGAGCTCGCCACGGGCCAGCATCGGCTTCAACATGTCGGAGGCACCAGCGCGCCGTCAGCCGAGCCGGCGCCCACGATGGTGTGAATCTCGTCGATGAACAGCACGATGTCGCCACGAGTCTTGATTTCCTTCAGCACCTTCTTCAGGCGCTCCTCGAAATCACCACGGTAGCGGGAGCCGGCCACCATGGAACCGAGGTCCAGCGAGTAGACCTGCTTGCCCTTCAGGGTTTCCGGCACGTCGCCGGCTTGGATCTTCTGGGCCAAGCCTTCGACCACAGCGGTCTTGCCCACGCCGGGCTCGCCGATCAGCACCGGGTTGTTCTTGGTGCGGCGGGAAAGCACGACCATAACGCGCTCAATCTCGTTGGTACGGCCGATGACCGGGTCCAGCTTGCCTTCAGCGGCTTCGGCGGTCAGGTTGCGGCCGAACTGATCGAGGATGGCGGAACCGGACTTGTTCTGCTTGTCCGTCACGCCGCCGGCGTTGGCCAAGTCGCCCTTGCCGTCACCGGTGCCGGTGCCGGTGCCGGAGTTGCCGCGAATCATATCGATGGTCGCGCTACGCAACTCGCCCAGATCGACGTCCATCTTGATGAGCACCTGTGCCCACGCCTTCGCCTTCGCGAATCAGGCCGAGCAGGATGTGCTCGGTGCCGATGTAGCTGTGGCCCAGCTGCAGGGCTTCACGCAGCGAAAACTCCAACACCTGCTTGGCGTGCGGAGTAAAGGGGATGTGCCCGTTCGGAGCCGCGTTGCCCTTGCCGATCATTTCTTCAACCTGCTTGCGGGTGGCATCCAGCTCCACGCCCTTCGAGGCGAGTGCCTTGGCGGCTACACCCTCACCTTCGCGGATCAGGCCGAGCAGCAGGTGTTCGGTGCCGATGTAGTTGTGCTGAAGGGCCCTCGCCTCTTCCTGCGCCAACACGATCACGCGCCGTGCACGTCGGTAAACCGTTCGAACATGCTTGTCCTTCCTCAATTGACATTCCGTCTTACTCTACCGATTCACGATGACGTTTATTCATCGGATTCCACGAATTGCGCCGTGAGAGGAGAAGAAAACGATATGCTGGTTCTAGATTCACCCGTAGTCGATTACAAGGAGGCTCGAAATGAGTGAAGCTGCAACCAAGCCCGACATCGTTGTCGGTGTGGATGGTTCCGATGAATCCTTTGCCGCGCTGAAGTGGGCGCTTGAGGAGGCCTCGTTAACCGGTCAGAGCGTCAACGCCGTGTTTGGCTGGACGCATTCCTGGGATATGGGGTCCGAACCGGACAGCGACGAGGCCTGGGCCAAGGTCCGCCACGATATTGCCAACGAGCTGCGTGTGTGGGTCGACAAGGCCGCTGCAGGCATCGACTTCGATCCGGCGAATCTGAAGCTCACCTCGGTGAAGGCCTCCGGTACTTCGGCCCTGCTGCAGATCGGCCATGATTCGCAGCAGATCGTGGTCGGCCGCCGCTCGCTGAGCCGTATGGCCCGCTGGTTCATGGGGTCCCTGTCCGCTTCGCTGGCCGAGGCCGCCGAAGTGCCGGTGACCGTGGTGCGCATCGCCGGCAGCGAGGATGAGACCGTGACCGAGGCCATTGCCAACGCCCTGACTCCGGGAGACAAGCCCGTTCACTACACGCAGCCTCAGCCGGTGGTTGAGGAGGCTCGCCGCCCGGTGGTGGTTGGTGTGGATGGTTCCGAGACTTCCCGCCGTGCGTTCGATTTCGCACTGGAAGAAGCACGACTGCACGACGCGCCGCTGCATGTGATGTTCTGCTGGCAGCTCAAGGATTTGGGCGTTATTCCGGCTATGAGAACGCCGTGGCACCGGTGAAGGTCGGTCAGCGCCGCGCCGAGGAGATTCTCTCTGAGCTGATGGCCAAGGCCCGGATTCCCGATGGCGTCAAGGTCAGCACAAACGCCTTCCATATTCCCGCATCCAAAGGTCTGATCGCGGCCTCGCGGTACGCCAGCCATCTGGTGGTCGGCTCGCGTGGCCTGTCCGGGCTGGACGCGCACTTCCTGGGATCGGTGTCCCGCCAGATCGTGAACTTCGCCGAATGCACGGTGACCGTGGTGCACTGATTCACCAAAATCGGCATGGAGTGCTAACGCACGCCTCGGTGATGGGCTTGCAGGGAGGAATTCTTTATTCCTGCAACCCCATCACCATCTACTTTTCGCGGAATTCGGAGTTTATTCCTCGTCCGCCCTGTTCTGGCGCAGCTGCTCAATGAGATCGATGACGGTTTCGAGTTCAGGAGTCACATCGTCTGAAGGACGAACGTTATCCTCTTCGTCGTCCATCTCATCATCCTCATCATCATCGGCAACGGTGTTGTTGAGGATATCCTCTTCGGTGGCCTCGTCGTCAGCATCAGACTTGGAATCGTCGCTGGAATCAGCTGCATCAACATCCACAACGGAATCAGATACGTTCTGTGCAACGGACTCATCACCGGCAGACTGGGATTGCGAGGTCCCGTCGCCTGCCGCCTCCTCAGCGGGCTCAGTATCGACGGCGTTCCCGTCAACAGTCTTCTGTGCCTCGATATCATCACCGGCAGGCTCGCCTGTCTTGTCGGTTTCGCCTTCGGCCTCGTCCTGGGCAGCCGGCTCCTGCTTGCGCGGACGGTTGGCCACCACGTCGATATGCAGATCGTCGAAAGCAGGCTTGGACTGCACCCACAGCTGGCTTGGCTCGGGAGGTTCGATTTCGGAATGCTCGCCGCAGCCGTGGTCCAAGGAAACCACGCGGCCGTCATCCGGACTCCACTTGTTGGCGCACACGCCGAACATACGGTCGAGCTCGCCCGCGAGCGGCACGAAGAAACCACAGGTGGAGCACAGGTTGCCTTCGGCGGTTTTGGTGCTCAACGCTTTGGGGCCTCGCGGACCTTCATACCAGCGCTTGGCAGCCTGCGCGCGGCCCAGCGAGGTCAGCACGTGACGGCGGGTCAGTCGGAAGGTCTCGACGGCGTCGTTGACATCCTGCAGCGAGGATTCCTCGACTTCGCCTTCCTCGATGCGCTCGTCATCCGGATCGGTACCGATCGAATCGGTGGGAGCCAGATCCGTGGGCTCAAGGCGATCCTTCCAAGGAATCCACTTGGGCGGCATCAACGCGTCCTCAGTGGAGATCAAGGAGGATTCGTTGACGGTCCAGGAGTCGATCTCCTCGTCGTGATACAGCGTCACCGACCATTGCCATCCTTCGTAGCCACGGATATTCGCGGCGAAGCGGAAGTCAGTGACGTGATCCTCAAGATCATATGAGGTAACGAAATCCCCCACCTGATCGCTCTCGTCGGCCACTTCGAGCAGCACGGCGCGCGCGATGGCGTGAGGGTCCGGTGTCACGATGGTTTCGGTGGTATCAGTCATAGATCAGATCAGTCCTGTACATCGAATTGATCCGCCACCGCACGCAGCAACGTGGCCAGCTTTTTGCTGTCGGCAGCAGATGGGTAACGGTGACGGCGCAACGTATTGCCGGCCGCATCAAGCATCTTGATGAGGTCCTCGCAGATGGCGGCCATGTCATCCGCCTTCGGGCGGGTGGCCTTGACCAAGCTGGGAGCGGAGGCGATCAGGCGAACATCCATGGCCTGCGGCCCACGACGGCCGTCCACCACGGAATACTCCACCTTGGCCCCCTTGCGCAACGTGGTGACGCCAGTGGGTAGGGCCTGAGCCGGCAGGAACACGTCCTTGCCTTCCTCACTGGTGATGAAGCCATAACCCTTGGCTGCGTCAAACCAACGAACTCGACCGGTGGGCATTGCGAACCTTCCTTAATCCTCAATGGAAATAGTAAACCGAAGGTACAGTTTACCTCACAGGGCTTGACCTCACGCTTTGGCTGAGTCGCCTGAGTCTTACGCTCAGAGCTGAACCAAGAAGTCTTCTGTTTGGCGTCCTTGGTTTTGCCGGTGGACTGCTTGGGCTCAGGAGCGGCGATCTGCTCAATCGGCAGCACCACGGTGAAGGTCAGGCCTCCCCCATCGGTGCCGGTGGCGCAGATAAAGCCGTGATGTGCTTTGACCACGGATTGCGCGATGGCCATGCCCAAACCAGTACCGCCCTTTTCGCGGGCACGGGATGGGTCCGCGGTGTAGAAGCGTTCGAAAATCTTCGAGCGCGATTCAGGCGGCACGCCGGGGCCATGGTCCACGAAACGCAATACGGCATATCGATAGCCGGTCTGCATCGAGGCACCTACTTCGGCAGCGTCGATGAACCGCCGCATTGACGCGTCGCTGGCGGGCATGCGGGCGAGCTGTCTTGGATCGATGGCGGCCGGCATCACACCGAGCGCGGCTTCAGCGGGCGAATCGGCAGGCGTGTAGCGGTGGATGTTGCCCACGATGTTGGTCACCACCTGGCGCAGTCGAGAGGCATCACCGGGCAGTACGACCTCAGGCCAATCGCCTTCGGCAAGGCTGAATTCGGCGGGATGGTTCAAATCGCGCGCCGGTTCGAGGGAAATCTGCATGCGGCGAACGGCACGGTCCGGTCGAGCGCATGCAAATCGTCGACGGCGTCGGTGACCAGCGACGAGAGTTTCACCGTGCCGGTCATATCGATGCCGCGCCCCTCATCGAGACGGGCCAAAGACAGCAGATCCTCAACAAGAACAGTCATGCGCTGGCTGGACCGTTCGATATGTTCGATGGACTCGTCCGCACGCTCCAAGGCACCAGGCATATCGCGCTGCATCTTATACAGCTCCGCATAGCCATGGATGGCGGCCAACGGGGTGCGCAGCTCATGGCTGGCGTCGGAGACGAACCGTTTCATCTTGTCGGTGGTCTCCTCCTGCTCATGGAAACTGGATTCTATTCGGGTGAGCATGGAATTCAGCGAGGCGGCCAGAGAGCCGACCTCGGTGTTTTCCGGCGCGGAAGGAATACGTTGGCTCAGGTCGCCGGCTGCAATTTTCGCGGCGGTCTTCTCGATGCGCTTCAGCGGCGTCATCGTGTGCTGGATGATCAGCGTGGACAGGGAGCCGCCGAGCAGCACCACGGCGATGCCGACCACAATGCAGTATCGGGTGAGTGTGTTGACGGTGTCGATTTGGTCGGCCAGCGACAAGCCGATGTACACCACGGCACGGTCCTTGCCGTTTTGCTGGAAGGTCACCGGCAAAATACGCCATGGTGCCCTCGCCGTGACGATGGCGGCATGGTTGGCATTGGCAGTGGGGTTGGCCAGTACCTTGGTGATGGTGTCAGAGGAATTGGAGTTTCCGTTGGCCGGATCGTTCTGGCTGTCCGCACTGTCGGACTGCACCGTGATGATCTGCTTGGCCACCGCCTGCGTAGTGAATGCCTGACCGAGCGTGATGCCATTGGTATCGCCATAGGTAGGCAGAATCGGCACCGATACGATACCGTCCTGCATCTGCGGCATCAGCGGGGTCACGACCAGAGGATTGCCTTCTTTGTCTTTGGTTCCGTCGGTGTATTGAATCTGCAGAAAGTACGAGTTCGGCCCCGATGAGTCATTTTTTGACAGCAGATCGATATTGTTGACCACCAGTTGGCTTTGCGAGCTTAACTGGGTGTCGGTTTTCTGCAGCATGTAGTTGTTCACCAACGCGCGGATGGAGAAGGAAATCACCGACACGCCGATGAGCAGCACGGCGATGGTGCAGGCCACCAGCTTGCTGCTCAACGAGATACGGTCGATATGCCGCATCAGCATGTTTTTCTTACGCTCGCGCTGCTCTTGGAAATGGGCGGCGAACGGCGACATTGCAGGCATGGGATTCGTGTTCGGGGCGGCGTTCGGCGTGCTGCTCGGCGGTACGCCGCCTGACTGCTTATCGGGGATACTCATGAGATTGCGATACGTTATGGATGGAGGCGATTAGTTCTTCGGTTCGCGAATCATGTATCCGATGCCGCGCTTGGTTTCGATCAGCGGAGTCACCTTGCGCTTGCCGCCTTCGCCGTCGTCGACCTCGATGCCGTCGACTTTCTTGCGCAGGTAGGAGATGTACGATTCGACGATGGCTGCGTCGCCGCCCCAGTCGTATTGCCAGACATGGTCGAGAATCTGTGCCTTGGACAGTACTCGGCCCTCGTTGTCCATCAGGTAGCGCAGCAGCTTGTATTCGGTAGGGCTCAGGTCAACCGGCTGCCCTGCACGGGTCACGTCGTGGGAGTCCTCGTTGATTTCCAAGTCGGCGACGCGAATAATCGGATCGTCTTCCACCTGTTCGCGGGTACGGCGCAGAATGGCGCGGATGCGAGCCACGACTTCCTCGAGGCTGAACGGCTTGGTGACGTAATCGTCACGCCGACGGTCAGGCCCATGATCTTGTCTTGGGTGTCGTCACGAGCGGTGAGAAACAGCACAGGGGCGTTAATGCCTTCCTGGCGGATGCGACGGGTGACGGTGAATCCATCGATGTCAGGCAGCATGACGTCCAACACGATGAGGTCAGGCTGCACTTTTTCGATAACCTCAATGGCTTCGGAACCGGAAGCGGCGGTGTTTACCTCGAATCCGGCGAAGTGCAGGGAAGCGACCAGCAGTTCTCGGATGGACGGCTCGTCGTCGACAACAACAATCGATGCTTCAATAGGCTTACTCATGCTTCCTAGAGTGTCGCGCTCTTCTGGGCGTTTCCTGAATGTCATCTTGGAGTTCGGCCTTGGAATCCTTCTTGATCTCCTTGCGCCGATGAATCACCACCATGACCACGATGATGATGACCAGCGCCACCAATACCACACCCATGATGATTATGCCTACGATCACCGTGGACGATGAGGTGGAGGCTTTTTTGGATTTCACGATTTGATCCATCATTGCCGTTGCCGCGCCAGACCAGCTCGGCGGGTTTTCCAGTAACGGCTGCTGTGCGGCTTCGGATAGCTTATCGACGGTTTTGTTATCGAGAAGCCACTTATCGGAGTTCTTGGACACGACGACCACCAGGTTGCCGTCATTCGAGGCCACGGCAAGCATCACTGTGTTCGGCTTGGGATTCATGGACTCCATCACGGTTGCCGCCCAGTCTCCCGGTTTCTGTTGACTATTGAAACTGGAAAGATACAGCAGATGCACGTGTACACCGGTTTCCTTCTCGGTTTTGGCGATGGCATCCGTGACTTCGGCCGCATGGGAGCCCAGGAGATTTTCCGTATCCGTGATGTTCTCGGTGATGGTCACGCCGCTGTCGGTGCTGCTGCTGGAGCTGTCAGAGCTGTCGCTCGAGTTATCCCCATAGGCATTTGCAGTTATCCACATTGCGTTCATCGCTACTGCAGCAAGGGCGCAAATGGCGCAAACAAGCCATTTTCGGACCATATTCCCGAAGGCCGAATAGGACGGCTCCGAAGCTAGGACCACAATAGTTGTTTTTCCGTCTTCCCGATTCGTTGTTGACATATCCTCCACCTTAACGGCCGGTATTGGCAATCGGCCGCCATACATACCATTAACCCTCTAGAAAAGGAGCAACGATGCCCCAATATCAGGTAGATTCCGAGCGAATCCAATCATCCTCGGCCGCAGTGGCCACTTCGATCTCGCAAATCAGGCAGGCCGTGGGCGGCATGTACACCAATCTCAATGCCTTGCAGGACGCATGGCGAGGTTCGGCGGCCACCCAGTTCACCGCGGTAGCCGAACAGTGGCGTGCGGCCCAACAGCAGATGGAGCCTCACTCGAGTCCATCCAACGCTCGCTGACGCAAGCCTCCACCGTGTACGCTGACGCCGAAATCCAAGCTTCGCGCCTGTTTGCCAGCTAGTTTCTTGGCTCCCCTCAAAGAGGGGAGCCAGAATACAAAAAAGGGACTCCCGAAGGAGTCCCCTTTCAGCTCAATCAGCTAGCGATCGTTTGCGGATCAGTAGCCCATGTCGGCACCGGCGGCCGGGGCAGCAGACTTCGGCTCCGGCTTGTTGGCAACGACGGCTCGGTGGTCAGGAACAGACCAGCGATGGAGGCGGCGTTCTGCAGAGCGGAGCGGGTCACCTTGACCGGGTCGGTCACACCGGCGGCCAGCAGGTCTTCGTAGGTGTCGGTGGCGGCGTTGAAGCTTCGCCATCAGGCAGGGAGCGGACGGTGTTGATGACCACGTCACCGGACACGCCGGCGTTCTCGGCGATCTGCTTGATCGGGGCCTCGATGGCGCGGAACACGATGGCGGCACCGGTAGCCTCTTCGCCGGTCAGGGAGGTGACGGCCTCGGTCTTCTCGGCCTTGGCAGCAGCCTGAACGAGGGCCACGCCACCGCCAGGCAGCAGGCCTTCCTCGATGGCGGCCTTGGCGTTACGCACGGCATCTTCGATGCGGTGCTTGCGCTCCTTGGCCTCGACCTCGGTGGCAGCGCCGACCTTGATGACAGCCACGCCGCCAGCCAGCTTGGCCAGACGCTCCTGCAGCTTCTCACGGTCGTAATCGGAGTCGGTGTTCTCGATCTCAGCGCGGATCTGGGCCACGCGAGCGTCGATGTCTTCCTTGGAGCCAGCGCCCTGAACGATGGTGGTCTCGTCCTTGGAGACGATGACCTTCTTGGCGTGGCCGAGCACGGAGGTGTCGACGGACTCGAGCTTCAGGCCCAGTTCGTCGGAGACAACCTGAGCACCGGTCAGGATGGCCATATCCTGCAGCATGGCCTTGCGACGGTCGCCAAAGCCCGGGGCCTTGACGGCGCAGGACTTGAAGGTGCCACGGATGTTGTTCAGGATCAAGGTCGGCAGTGCTTCGCCGTCGACGTCCTCAGCGATGATCAGCAGCGGCTTGCCGGTCTTCATGACCAGCTCGGCCACGTGCACGATGTCCTGCTGGGATGAGACCTTGCCGGAGGTCAGCAGAATGTACGGATCTTCGAGCACTGCGGTCTGGTCGTCAGCGTTGGTGACGAAGTACGGGGCGATGTAGCCCTTGTCAAAACGCATGCCCTCGGTGAAGTCGAGGTCCAGGCCGAAGCGGTTGTTGTCTTCAACGGTCACAACGCCGTCCTGGCCGACCTTGTCCAGAGCCTCAGCGATCTTCTCGCCGACCTCAGGGTCAGCGGCGGAGATGGTGGCGGTAGCAGCGATCTGGTCCTTGGTCTCGACGTCCTTGGCGGCAGCGACGAGTTCCTTGACGATGACCTCGGTGGCCTTCTCGATGCCGCGACGCAGGGCGATCGGGTTGGAGCCGGCGACCACGTTCTTCAGACCCTCGTGAACCAGGGACTGAGCAAGCACGGTTGCAGTGGTGGTGCCGTCACCGGCGACGTCGTCGGTCTTCTTGGCGACTTCCTTGACCAGCTCGGCGCCGATGCGCTCGTACGGGTCTTCAAGGTCGATTTCCTTGGCGATGGACACGCCATCGTTGGTGATGGTCGGAGCGCCGTAGGTCTTGTCGAGCACGACGTTGCGGCCCTTCGGGCCCAGAGTGACCTTGACGGTGTTGGCGAGCTTGTCAAGGCCCTCCAGCATGCCCTGACGGGCTTCCTCATCATAAGAGATGATCTTTGCCATGGTTGCGTATTCCTCCAAATGGCTAGGTATACCGGTTATCACTCGCAAGCGTCGAGTCGTGACGACCAGCCGTCAGCTGCCGATTATCACTCTCGACCTCCGAGTGCTAACCCAGACATTAGCACTCGCGCCCGCCGAGTGCCAACACCATCGGCGGCGATTGCGCTTTGGGCATGAAAAAGCCCCAACCGTCGAAACGGTCAGGGCCTTCAATGCACATCCTTGCGTGCGTGTTGCTCACTCGGAGCGGGCTTCACCCGAAGACAGCTTGACAACATCCTTTGCCTGCGTGCCTTTGCCGGACGAAGCGGGCGTATACTCCACGCGATCGCCTTCGTACAGCATTTTGAACTTATTGGTGCTGCCGTCGTCCTTGATTTCCGCGTAGTGCACGAAAACGTCCTCGCCGCCGTCGTCCGGCTGGATAAACCCGAACCCCTTCTTGGCAAGGAAGAACTTCACGGTACCTTGTGCCATATCTGGTCTTTCCTTTGTTCCCTTGGGCGTCGCGACACAAAACCTATAGGAACGTAGAAAGAACCGCATCGCGCTCCCCCCTACCTCGCGACTAGATGACGATTGTACAGTGACGAGGGAACAATCTCAACCGCAGTGGCACATTTTCGGTACGAATTATTCCATAGGCGTGAGAACGCTCACAGTTTTCGATGTATTTCTCGCCGATATCAGGGGCGCATCAACAACGCTAGTTGAGCAACACCACCGTAATGGGAACGGCGAGTCCTTGCACCTGCTCCACAGCCGAAATGCCAAGCGTGGTCGCCACATCCTCAGCGGTGGCCTTATCGGTCTCATTCTGATACCACACCACGGAAGAAGCCGGCAATGTGCCGCTCGGATTGGTCGCCTCGACACTGGTGTAACCGGCGGTCTGCAGCACATCGGCCTGCTGACCCGCATATCCTTGGATTCCTGTGGCGTTGACCACACGCACCTGCGTGGCCTTATTCACAGTCGCGATGGCTTCGGACTGCTGAGACTGCTGATCGGAGTTTTGATTCTCATTCGAGGATGTCGTGTCACTGTCGGTATCGGACTTTGCCGAATCCGAAGTCGAGTCCTTGGACGAATCGGTCGAAGTGGACGAGGAATCATCCTTGGTGCTGTTCTTGGTCTCAGCCTTGCTGGACGAATCGGACTTGGACGTGGTCGCCGTCTGGGACGATCCTCCCACTACATTCTTGTATTCTCCGGAAATCCATGCCCAGGCCCCGACACCGCACAGCGCGGCCACCAGAATAACGACGATGAACGGGCAGAGGCGGGCCATTACCGAACGAGCGCCACGGTGAACTCCCACCGGTCCCTTCGGAGGATTGTCGAAGGAATCCGGTTCATAGGATTCGTAGGTCATCGTGTCGCGTGTCATAATCGCCCTTTCTTCCTATCAAAACTACCCATGAGTGTAATCGGCAAACAACTCATCAGTCCACCACACCACGCCCCATGCACCGGATATGCACGTTTGACTACAGTGGTGAGTCATGATCAAACCATTGAGCGAACTGGTAGAGCCAGGGTGGGCCCATGCCTTGGCCGACGTGGAGCCCACCATCCACCATATGGGCGATTTTCTTCGTGCGGAAAACGCCGCCGGGCGCCCGTGGCTGCCGGCAAGCCACAATATTCTGCGCGCGTTCACCATCCCGTTCGATTCCATCAAGGTGCTGATTGTCGGCCAGGACCCCTACCCGACCCCGGGTCACCCGGTGGGTTTGAGCTTCTGCGTGGCGCCAAATGTTCACCCGCTGCCGAAAAGCCTGGTCAATATTTATAAGGAATTGGTTGACGACCTTGGGGTGCCCATGCCCACCAACGGCGATCTGACACCGTGGACGGAACGTGGGGTGATGTTGCTCAACAGATGTCTGACTGTCGGCGTCGGGCGGCCAAATTCGCATCAGGGCAAAGGCTGGGAGGAAGTCACCGAGGCCGCGATTCGTGCGTTGAACGCGCGCACGGACGCCGACGGCAAGCCCAAGCCGTTGGTGGCGATTCTCTGGGGGCGTAATGCGCAAAGCCTCGAGCCATTGCTGACCAATGCCTTCATTATCAAATCGCCTCATCCGAGTCCGCTGTCCGCTTCCCGCGGATTCTTCGGCTCCAAACCATTCTCCAGAGCCAATCAAGCCCTAGTCACCATGGGTGCCGACCCGGTGGATTGGACTCTTTAGGCAGGCCAACAGTCATTGTGAGTAGTTACAGTGGGGGCATGACTTTGTTCCCCACGCAACCGAACATACCTTCGCCGACCACCGCCGCACGACCGGTCGCCGTTCCCGCGCCCGGCGTGTCGGCTCCGCTGGGTGCCGATGACGCCAAACGCGCACGTATCCTGGCCGACGCCATTCGGGCGAGGTTCGCCCAGACACTGGTGGGTCAGGATAATCTACGCGAATCGCTTATCGTGACCTTGGTGGCCGGCGGGCATATTCTTATCGAATCCGTGCCGGGCTTGGCCAAGACCACGGCCGCCCAGACGCTCGCCACCTGCGTATCCGGCTCGTTCAAGCGCGTGCAGTGCACTCCTGATCTCATGCCATCTGATCTGGTGGGCACGCAGGTCTTCGATTTTGCGTCGCAGAAGTTCACCACGCAGATCGGTCCGATTCACGCCAATTTCGTACTGCTGGACGAGATCAACCGTTCGAATGCCAAAACCCAGTCCGCCATGCTTGAGGCCATGGCCGAGGGTGCCACGACCATCGGCGGGCAGCGTATCGCCTTGCCCAAGCCGTTCATGGTGATCGCCACCGAGAATCCGATCGAGGAGGAGGGCACGTTCAACCTGCCCGAAGCCAGATGGATCGTTTCATGATGAAGGCCGTCATGACCTATCCTTCGCCCGACGAAGAGGCTCGGATGCTGGCCATGCTCACCCGCCGCGGCTCCGATATGATCGGTCCCGACACCATCACCGGCGAACGCATTTCCGTGTCCGACGTTGATTTTTGCGCAAGGCGGCACGCCGCGTGCATGTTTCCGACGCGATCATGCGTTATGCGGTCGATATCACCGCCACGTCACGAGGTGCCGGCTCCCGCCCCATCAAGGGACTGTCGTCCTTGGTGCGTTTGGGCGCCTCGCCGCGCGCCACCATCGCCTTGACCCGTATCGGCCAGGCGAAGGCGTTGCTGTCCGGGCGCGACTATGTGGTGCCCGAGGACCTCAAGGCGTTCGCTCATGAGGTGCTGCGCCACCGTATTATGCTGACGTTCGAGGCACTGGCCGATGGCGTGGTCAGCGATCAGATCGTCGACAAGATCGTCGAAACGGTTCCTGTTCCGTGAGTTCCGATTCCGTTCGCAAGAAGATCGAGGCCCTTGGCACTCAGCTGAGCCTGCTACCGTAAGGAAGGCTTTGGGCGCGCTGGAGGGCGAACACGCATCCGGGCGTCGTGGCGGCAGCGGCGATGCGATGGATGTGCATGCCTATGAGCCAGGCGACGAATCCCGTCTTATCGATTGGAAGACCAGCGCCCGCCAAGGCCGCCCCATGGTGGTCGAGCGTGAGCGCCTGTCGACGTCACGGGTCTGGTTGCTGATGGACGTGGGCCTGGAGATGACTGGCGTATGCCCTTCCGGAGAACGCGCATGGCAGGTTGCCGCCAATGCGCTGCGTATGTTCGCCGCACTGTCGTTGCGCCGGTCGGACGATATTTCGCTGGTGTTCGGCGATGAGTCCAGCATCACCCGCGTACCGTTCAACGGTGGGTTCGCGCAGTTCGAACGCACGCTGGACAAGGCGCTTGACCGTGATTGGGATCATCACCGTAATATCGACGCGCTGCTGGAATATGCGCGCCGTATCAAGGATCGCGAGGCATTGATCGTATTGGCCACCGATGAGCATGCGATGGAGGAGCGGCATATCACCACGATCCGTCGTATTACCCGCACCCATCCGATGGTGCTGATCGATGTGGCGACGATGAATCCGTTCAAGGCCGTCTCATCCCGCCACGCTCCCACCGACGGCTTGAGTGCACGGCGTGTGCCGGCATTCCTGCGCAACGCCAAGGCAGCGGCCGAGGTCGATACTCATCGCGCGTATATGGCCGCGGCTTTGGAACAGGAGCTCACCCGTGCCGGTTCCCATATCATTCGATCCGCATCCAGCGAATCCATGTTCGATCGTTTCGTCGCCCTGGTGTCCCGGGCATTGGCCCGCACCACACGCAATAGACTGGGTACTGCACCCGAACTGGTCGGACTGACTTTGGCTGGTGATCTATGATGCACAGCATGTTCCCCATCATCCCGCTCGCCACTGATCCCGGCGATCTCAGGCCCGTGGAGTCGTTGGCCTTGACCACTCCCCTGGTGGTGGCCATCGTCGCATGCCTGTTGCTGGCGGTAGGTCTGATCGCGTTGATCATCATGCTGTCTCGCCCCGCACGCAAACCTCGGAACAGCGACCGCGCGCGTGGCGCTCATAGCAATGCCAGCTCCAAGGCCGAGTGGCGTGCCCGCATCGACGATGTGGTGGCCCGTCATGAATCCGGAGCACTGCCCCGGCATGAGGCTTTCGTCGAATTGTCCGTCATCGCCCGTGATTTCGCCGGTGCCGCATCAGGCAAGGAGCTTAGTTCCAGTACGCTGACCGATTTGGCGTACCTGAATCGCACGCCCGCGAATCGCCAAGGATTGGACGCATTGAAGCAGACCATTGGCGCGTTGTATCCACCGGAATTTGCCGATGATGCCCGCAACCGAATCGCCCAGACGACCAGCGTGCAGCAGGCCGCCGAGTGGGTGGCGAATCTGGTGGAAAGGTGGCGTTCATGATGCTGGCATGGCATTGGCCTTGGGCCGCTCTGGCCGGCGTCTTGGCGACGCTGGCGATTATCGTGCTGATTGTCGTGTTCGCCCGCCGTAACGCCGCCGACGACACCCCTGTATTCTCGATGGACGACGATCTCAATACCGAGCACGCTTCCCGCCTATTCCGTCAATGGCGCGCTTTGGGCCGTCTCGCCATCAGCGTGCTGGTGCTTGCGCTGGCGCTGGCCATTGTGCTGGTGGCTCGCCCCAGCCAAGTGGATGCCGGTGACGAACGCGCTTCCAGCCGAGATATCGTCCTGTGTCTGGATGTGTCGGGGTCCACGCTCCCCTATGATCGCGAGGTCATCGATACCTATTTGGAACTGGTCAAGCATTTCGAGGGGGAACGTATCGGTTTGAGTATCTTCAACTCGACCTCACGCACGGTGTTCCCGCTGACCGACGACTACGAACTGGTCACCAAACAGTTGACCTCCGCCAGCAAGGCGCTGAAAGGCGTCGAGTCGCAGGATGACATCGATAAGATGTCCGATGCCGAATATCAGGACATCGCCAATTGGCTCGAAGGCACGCAGAACCGCAAGGACGCCACCTCCTTGATTGGCGACGGCGTGGTGTCTTGCGCGGCGATGCTCCCCGGTTTCGCTTATGGCGAAGCCAATCATGCGAATGCCGACCGTCAGCGTGCGGCATCCATCGTGCTGGCCACCGACAACGTCGTGTCGGGCAAGCCCACCTATTCGCTGACCGAAGCGTTGGATTTGACCCAGCAGACCAAAATCACCGTGGACGGCCTGTATTCCGGGCCGAAAGCCAGTGAATCGGACCAAACCACAACGGATATGAAGTCCGCGATCGAGTCGCATGGAGGCATCTTCCTCACCCAATCGAATGGCGCGTCGATAGATGAGCTGGTACGGGATATTCAGTCGCGTAGAGATACGGATGTGGAGAACAAGGCGAAATCCTCGATGGTGGACGCTCCCGGTCTGTGGACGCTTGCTCTGGCCGTGATACTCATTATCTGGATCGTATGTGCATGGAGGTTGAGGCGATGAACGGATTCACCTTCTCCCCGCCTTGGGCTGGGTCGCCGGCGGACTGCTGGCGGCCGGGCTCGCCGTACTGGCCATTCTCGAAATCGTATTGTTTGTTCGTCGCCGTGCTTCCAGTGACGAGACCGTGTGGGCTTGCATACGACGTACGCTTATGCTGCTCATCGTCGCGGTGATGGTACTGACTCCCAGCGTGGTATCGTCTACCACCTCACAGGCCATCAATGCCACCGACGTCATTGTGGCGGTGGATACCACCGGTCGATGGCGGTGGCCGATGCCACATACGGGTCCGAGAAGACCATTACCCGCATCGATGCCGCACGTCAGGCCGTGCATGATGTGACCGCCGCTTATCCGGACGCCAGTTTCGCGGCGTTACGGTTCGGTGCTTCGGGGACGCTTGATGTGCCGCTGACCCCGGATGCGCCGGCCATCGATAATTGGGCCAACACGTTGGCGGTGGAAGCCACATCCGTGTCGGCGGGCTCCAGTCTGGATGCTCCGATCGATCAATTGCTGCTGACCGTGAAGTCGATTCGTGAAGCGCACCCGGATGATGCGATTGTGCTGTACCTCATCACTGACGGCGAACAGACCTCGAATGTGACGCGTCGTACGTTCTCGTCACTGCGCCAGTATCTCAATGATGGGTTTACCGTGGGCGTCGGCTCGACCGAGGGCGGCAAGATTCCCGTCATCGCCGATGGCGTCAGTGCCGGCGATTCCAACACCACGGACCACTGGGTGGTCGACCCGGATACCGGCGAACCCGGCATCTCCAAGATGGATGAGAAGAACCTTAAAGACATTGCCGACGAGATCAGTGGCACGTATGTGGCCGTGAACGCTTCACAGACTTTGGCGGATTCGGTTTCGGCCAAGTCGTCGAAGCAGTGGCGCATGACCACCACGGTCAGGGAACGCACACGCACCACGCCGGTGGTATGGCCGTTGGCCATTGCGTTGGCGATATTGCTTGCCATGGAAGTCGGTGCATGGATCGCAACCTCAAGGAGACTGCTGTGAGAAACAGTAACGAAATCCACGAGAACGATGGCTCGGCGAATACTCGGATGCGGGCGAAGTGTCCGCTTTGGGCACGTATCGTCCTGGCTTGTGGCGCCGTATTGCTGTTGCTGGTTGCCGGCGTGGCGGCAGTAAACCTGTCCGCTTCGATTACGTTCAATCAGGCCACCGCATCATTGAACGCCAATATCAAAGCGGCTCAGGACGAGTCCACGGATATCACCACGCTCAAGGCGCAACAGCAGCAGACCGATGCGCAATTCGCCGAGGCCGGGCGAATGCGCACGCTTCTGTTGCCGCAAGTCAAGGACGCCATCGACGCCAATGCTTCGATTTCTTCCGAGCTGACAAAGATCACCCTGAAACAGGCCGAGGCGCAGAACAGCGGTTCCGATTCCGGGCAAGCCCAGTCGGTACAGCAATCCGAGAATTCTTCATCCAATGCCAAAAAGGGCGGCGCGTTGACCGACGAACAGAAGAAGCAGGTCGAGGAGCTGATGAAGGCCAATCAGCAATCCACCGATACCCAGTCGAACACCACCCAATCCGAGCAGAAAGCGACGCAGAACAAGGGTACCGGGGCCACCAAGCCGTGGTAAGCAGTCGTTCACAGTTGTTCTTTTTCTCACACCCTCATGGGTCATGGCTTTATCGCGGCTGTTTCCCGGTTTCGGCTGTCGGCTTTGGCATTTATCCAATTTTCGATAGGCCATGGCTGATCCAAGGTATGTCCAAACAGGCTATTTGTGGATAATCGTTACGGCTATGCACAACACTTGGGGATAACTTCGCCCAAAATCGGCAAGCTAGAACCACATTGGTCGTTCCGGCTGGACAAGCATGAGTCTTGTCCTTTTAGCTGGATATATGAATACCTATACCAGCACCCCAGCACCCATCGATCCCGCCGGCGGCTTTGCCGGCAATACGGTGACGCCGTTCGATTACGGCACTTGCCCTTGCCATGCGGCGGTACAGCGTAGTCGCGACCTCGTGTCCGTCCAGCGTGCGGCCACACTGGCGCAATCGGACCAGATGGCGGTGGCCGTGAACCGCTCCCGCAACATCGTGTGGACCGGTAAAGCCGCCGATCTATTCCGATCGCGGCTCAGTCGCACCGCACAGTATTCGGCCAGTCTCGCGCAAGACATGGAGACCACCCACCGATTGGCTTGGGGGTCGTCATGAGCGAGCACGATTACTGGCAGGTGGAATCGTCCGTTTACGGCGGAGTGGGATATGCGCCAGCTACTCTTGAAGAATATGCCGCCATAGCCAAGGCTCTCGATGACGAGGCGGCAGGATTTGCGGCCATAGCCACGGCTTGGGAATCGGCCGCATTACAGTTGCAGTCACATCGGCATAGTGCGCCGATGTGCGTCACCTTGCAGTCGGGCGATCCGAGCGCCGTTGTTCCCGGCCATGTCACTGCACCATATGCCGCGCTGGGCAATCGGTGTTATGACCATGCAACGGCATGTCAGCGGTTGAGCGATGATCTGCGTGGCGCGGCCGATCTGCTGATTCGCGCACACTCTCTGTATTCTCAGGCGGAGATGACGGCTCGGCGCATGTTTACCGAATTGTTGCAGGCCGGTACACAGGCCAAACCGGGATATGCCGCGGTGGGTGTTGCCGCTGTGGCGGCGGGCGGTTTTCTGGCCGGCTGGGCTATTGACGGCAAACCGAACCCGGCATGGATGTCCACGTTCACCTATCCGTTCCAGGAGGAGTGCTCAGCGGCGCGGGCGGAATCATTGGCGGCGTACCTATCGGCAAGAGCATTGCGCACACCGATGAGGTCAACAAGGCTGCGGGGAAAATCGCCAATTTCTCCGGCCCGGCGAAAGACGTCGTCCAAGGCAATCATCTGGACGTGCGCGAGGTGCAGGCGAATGCGACGTCGTCCGTGCAAGCGGATCGGTGGCCGAGTCAATGGAGAATCTGCGCAGGCTCGCCGAAGAGCGGCTCGGCAAAATCGAGCTGAACAGCGGACTCGAATATGGGACCATCGCCATTCAACGCTATGAACGATCTGATGGAACCAACTCCTGGCTGGTCACCATCCCGGGTACCGATGGACAACCTGACTCACCATTCGGCTGGGCGCAGAACGTGGAACTGATGAGCGCCGATCAGGAGCGCCGCAGGAAAGCGGACAGCGCTCGCACGGTTGCCGAGGCGATGCGTCAGGCTGGTATCGGCAAGGACGAGCCCGTGGCACTGATCGGCCACTCCCAAGGTGGCATCGTTGCCGCCACGCTTGCCTCGGATTGGGCAGAGGAATATACCATCGAGCATGTGGTGACAGCCGGATCGCCGGTGGCCAATCATCCGATTCCGCAACGCACGTGGGTCACCAGCGTGGAAATCGATGATGAACTGGTCGCCGCGCTGGATGGTGCCGCCAACCCGGTCACCGATAATTGGCTCACCGTGCAAGGGCATGTATCGCCCGCGCCCGCGGCAACACCATCCACAGTGCATTCGGACGTCTCATGCACTCCCGGCGCAACGCCCATCAACGGTCTGACCCCATATGACGCCGCATCCGTGCTGGTTCGACCAACGGCAGGGAGTTGTCGCATTGGCTCAAATACCATCAGGCCGCTTATCAGAACGCCACCGACCTCGGCTCCCCCGCCGTGCAGCGCCACGAAGCCCATTTCCAGGAAGTCATCAACGGAGAACTCAAGGAAACCCGCTATTACCAAGGCCGCATGACCCAGTCCACAACCATTGCTCCCGGCGAGCGCACCACCGAGTTCAGCACGTTCGGCGGTTAAAAGTAAATACCACACTTGACAGAGTTGTCAAGAAAGGAGTTAACAATATAATGACGAGTAGGAGATGGCTCATCAAACTGATGAAGCAAGCGGCGAAACGCAAGAATATTACGTTTGAGAGTATCAGGCAAAGAGGGAGTCATGAGATATTCCAACTCGATGGACTTATGATTCCCCATCCCACGTCATAACGAAATCGACAACAACCTCGCGGACATTATTTGCAAAGAAGCAGAAGCCAAACTCGGGAAAGGCTGGTATCAGCAGTGAAAACATATCAGGTCATCGTTCGTCCTGGCGAAAAATACTGGATTCTTGAGATTCCCGGTATCGGTTTCACGCAGGCAAGAACAACAGCAGAGATTGAAAGTATGGCACGCGACCTTATCACCGTCATGACACAAGATGCTGATTTCGCACTCACCGTAGAGACAAAGCTGCCGCAATCCGTGCAGGAGCATCTTGATGAAGCTCGGCGACTGCGCAAGGAAGAAGCGGAATGCAGATCGAACGCAGCGCGGGAAACTCGCGCCGCAGCACAAGAACTACATGGCATGGGTCTCGCCCTACAGCAAATAGGCGATATACTCGGGGTCTCACGGCAACGGGCACATCAACTTGTCAATGCTTAGCATCAATCGGCTACCCCACAATGCAATCACCGCAGAGACGCGGCTAGCGCCACTTTCCCGGGATTGTTGCGCTAGCATGCCCGAAACCCCCTCTATCAGCGCAACATTCCCGGGAAAGTGGCGCGCAAAGAGTGTCAGGCGCGTCGCTCGATGAGTGCGCGGCCGGATGCGAGGCGGTCGAGCACACCGGTTTTGGCGATGGCCAGCATCAGACACCAGGCCATCACGCCGCTGATAAGCACGCCGCCGGTGACCTCGGAAATCATGTGCACAATGCCACGCGGGCTGACGAATGACACACCCACGTAGCGAAACAGCATCAGATATGTGCCGTATTCCAAGGCGACCAACGCACCGGATGCAATGGAAATCGGCAGATTGAACATGCGGTAACGGGTCAAGGCGAACGGAATCTCAGCGAAAACACCTTGCAACAGCGCCGAGATAATCACGAAGCCCAAATCGAACTGGCTACCAATCACCGTTTCGACCAGCGTGCCGATAAGGTTCACGTACAGCGCCGCTCCGGGTTTGCGCAGAATCAGCACCGCCAGCGTACCGGAGAAGTACCAGACGGCGTGCACGATGCTGGCGAAACCGGGCAGAATCGCGCCGAATACCGAAGAGATCGGCATGTACGCGAAGTTGAATCCCCAGAAGATCACGCCGCAGGCCGCACCCAGCGTGGCACCGACCGCGATATCCAACGGCTGCCATTTCAGTGACGATACGGCAATCGGACGTTTCGGAAGAGTATGAATGGTGGTTGCAGGCACGGTGATCTCCTAGCCTTAAAGGCCGCACACAGTAATCGAACCACGGGCGTTCCTTGACCTGTGCGGCTCGGGCGGGAACGCCGCACCACAGTATAGCCGCTCGGTTCACGGCTGGAAGTACCCTTGGAGGTTATGAAGCTTACCGATATTTCCCCCGCAATCGCATTGACCCCACTCGACGGCCGTTATCACAAGGCCACCGCCCCGCTCGTCGAATACATGAGCGAACCTGCCCTGAACCGCGAACGCATGCGTGTCGAAGTCGAATGGATGATTCTTCTGGCCAACGGCTTTGAGGGCAACGGCAACCAGCCGATCGTTGACGGCGTCAAGCCGTTCACTGCCGAAGAGCAGGCCTTCCTGCGCGCCATTCCCGAGGACTTCGGCGCCGAAGGCATCAAGCAGCACGCCGCTCATGAGGCCATCACCCACCACGATGTGAAGGCCGTGGAGTACTACATCGATGATCAGATCGACAAGGCTCCGGCCGAGCTGACCAACATCAACGACGAGCTGAAGACCCTCGTGCACTTCGCCTGCACGTCCGAAGACATCAACAACCTCTCCATCGCCCGTTGCGTCAAGAACGCGATGGAAAACGTGTGGACCCCGGAGTTCAAGCGCATCATCGACCACCTCGCCGGCAAGGCCGAGGAATTCAAGGATATGCCGCTGCTCTCTCTCACCCACGGCCAGCCGGCCACGCCGACCACACTCGGCAAGGAGCTCGCCGTCTACGTCTACCGTCTGAACCGTCAGCTCAAGCACATCGAAAACCAGGAGTACCTGGGCAAGATCAACGGCGCGACCGGCACGTTCGGTGCCACTTGGCCGCATGCCGGATGTCGACTGGATCGCTGTCTCCCGCGAGTTCGTCACGAACCGCATGGGCCTGACCTGGAACCCGCTGACCACGCAGATCGAAAGCCACGACTGGCAGGCCGAGCTGTACTCCACCGTCTCCCACGCCAACCGCATCATGCACAACCTGTGCGTGGACGTGTGGATGTACATCTCCCGCGGCGTGTTCGCCCAGGTGCCGGTCAAGGGTGCCACTGGTTCCTCCACCATGCCGCACAAGGTCAACCCGATTCGTTTCGAGAACGCCGAAGCCAACTTCGAGATCAGCTGCTCGCTGCTCGACACCCTCTCCGCCACGCTGGTGGAATCCCGTTGGCAGCGCGATCTGACCGATTCGACCACCCAGCGCAACATCGGTTCCGCGCTCGGCTACTCCTTGCTCGCCCTGACCAACCTCATGGGCGGCCTTGAGTCCATCCACCCGAACACCCACGTCATCGAGCGTGAGCTGGATGAGAACTGGGAGGTGCTTGGCGAGCCGATCCAGACCGCCATGCGCGCCTGCGAGCTCAAGGGCCTGCCGGGCATGGATAAGCCGTACGAGAAGGTCAAGGAGCTTATGCGCGGCCACACCATCAACAAGGAACAGGTCGAGCAGTTCATCGACCAGCAGTCCTTCGACCCGGAAACCGCCGCTCGCTTGAAGGCTCTGACCCCCGCCACCTACACCGGTGTGGCCAGCCAGCTCGTCGCTTTCGGCCGCTGAGATAGGCGCGATGCGAGTCTCTCGAGTCCCTCGAGTCCCTCGAATCCTTCGCATCCACCACACTACTGCGCTGAGTCACAAACCGAACCGCAAACTGAACCGAACAAGGACAGGCGTCAGGTAACCATTTCATGACTACTGAACAGGAGCAGTCCACTACGGAAGATCGCCCGAACAAGGCGACCTCCTCCACTACCGACCGGCCGATCGCCTCTGGTGACGGCCGGTCGGCCAGTTTTGCTGTCAGCGGACCGGACAGCCCGGCAACCGACGACAGCAACGATTCCGGACCATACATCGACGACATCGCTCCGCGCCGCACGCGCGACTTCGGCGACCTGACCCGAGCCGGTCTGTCGCTGTTGATGGCCGCCGTGGTCATGGTGTTCGCCGTGTATCTGGGCGGCATGACGCGCGGCGTCGAATCCGACGCGCATACCGCCGCCCAGGTCATCAACTGGCTGGCCGCTTTCCCCTCCACCGTGCTGACGCAGCTGGCCACCACGGTCATCGTAGTTATCGTGCTCGCTCAGTTGCTCTTGGCCCGCGAATGGCTGCAAGCTGCGGTGTCCGCGCTGGCCATGTTTGCCGGATACGGCATTGTGTGGGTCATATCGACGGCAATCAGCAGTCTGAACGATTTCACCCTGCCAATGGCACTGGTCTCAGCCGCCACCTCATACGGCTCCGGGCTGTTGCCCGACATCTACGCCGGCATGGCGTCCTTCCTGACCGCCGCCGGGCCACGCCGTACCCGCTCCACGGTCAAATGGAGTTGGAATATCCTGTATGCCATCGCCGCGGTGATGGTGGTGCTTTCGTGGCATTCGGTTACCGGCATGCTGGTTTCGATGGCCGCCGGTCGCACGGTGGGCATGCTGATCCGATTCGTGGTCGGCACGCAGAACAAGGGCGTGTGGGGCCAAGATCTGGTCGCCGCCCTGAAAGGCATCGGACTGGACACCGCCTCGCTGATTCGGCATCAGGAGCCCGGCGTCGGCCACGGTTCACTGGCCGTCACGCTGGACGACGATCTGGCCGAAGGCTCGCGCATCTACGATCTGGATACCACGGACAACCGTCGTTTCATCGTTTCCGTCATCGACGCGCAGACCCATACCGTCGGCTATCTGAAGCAGTTGTGGGACTGGGTGCGTTTCACCAGTGTGTCCATCCGACGTGACCGTTCCGTGCGTGACGCCGTCCAGCATCATTTCGCCATGCTGCTGGGTCTGCACAATATCAAACTGCCCGCGCCCGCACCCTACGGCATCGCCGATACCGACGAATCCGCGATTCTGGTGCTGGATGCACACACCATCGAACTGCCCGCCAACCTGAACACGCTTACCAAGCGGATGCCGTGGCCTACATGCGCTACCTGTCCGTGGCGAGCCGGCGCGGCTATACGCACCGGCGCATCACGCCGGACACACTCGCCCGGCTTGAAGACGGCACCGCCGTGATTGCCGGCTGGCTCAACGGCGACAACGCTTCCGGTCCGGCCAACACCGCGCTCGACAAAGTTCAGCTGCTAGTGCTGTTCGCCGCGCTGATCGGCGTGGAACCGGCGGTGGAGGCGCCCGCGAGGCGTGGGGAGACACGACTCTGACGGCCTTGGCCCCGTTCATTCAGAAGGTCGCGGTCCCCTCCCCCACGCGCGCGCTGGAATCCTGGGACAAGCAGCTGCTCAAGGGCCTGAGGAGTCGTATCACCGCGCTGGCTGACGAGGAGACGGTGGAATCCGCCGAACCGGTGACGCTGGCCCGATTCTCCTGGCGTTCGATGATCACCATGCTGCTGGTCATCGTGGCCGTGGTCGTGGTCTTCACCCAACTGAAGCCCGAGGAGATCATCACCGCGCTGACCAACGCCAACCCGTTGATGGCGGTGGTGACGCTCGCGTTCGGTGTCTGCGGCTGGATCGGCTCGTCGATTTCGCTCGGTTCCCTGATGGCGCGGCACAAGCGTGACAATATGGGCGTCTTCATGAGCCAGGTGGCAGGCGGCTTCGCCACCGTATCCATGCCTGCCGGCGTGGGCCCCTCGTTCGTCAACCTGCAGTTCCTGCGCAAATCCGGCTATCGCAACACCCAGGCGACCGCAATTATGAGCGCCGCGCTCGTGGTGTATTACGCCGTGTACTTCTCCATGCTGGTCATCATCGGCCTGTTCACCGGCCGCAACATGTTCTCCGGCGCAATCCCGACAAACACGTTGGTTATCGTGCTGGGCGTGGTGGTCGTGGTGCTGTCCATTGCGATGATGATTCCGCCGTTGCGCCACTGGGTGACCCGTCGTCTTATGCCGCTGGCCAAGACGTATATCAACCAGCTGCTGGACGTGCTTTCCCAGCCCCGACAGCTCACAGTCAGCTGCCTGGCGCGCTGTTCCAGAACGCGACCACTGGGCTCGCTTTCTGGGCGGCCCTGCAAGCGTTCGGCCATTCATCGAATCCGATTGAAACGACGTTCGTCTTCCTGCTGGCCTATGCATTGGGTTCCGCAGTGCCCACTCCAGGCGGTCTGGGCGGTGTGGAAGCGGCGCTGACATTCGCGTTCGTGGCGGTCGGAGTGCCGCAGGGCGTGGCGCTTTCCGCCACTTTGCTGCACCGCGTGGTGTTCTACTGGCTGCGCATTCCGCTGGGCGCGGCGGCCATGAAGTGGCTTGACAAGCATAATCTTGTCTGATTCGTCTATTTTCATACCCCTTCGGGGAAATAGATGTGAAAACCCTTATAAAACGCGGGTTTTCGCAGAAACATGCGCTAGTATCATTGATGACAACATGGACTAAGCAAAAGTGCTTGTCCCCTGACCCAAGAAGGATGCTTTATGGCATACAACAAGTCTGACCTCGTTTCGAAGATCGCCCAGAAGTCCAACCTGACCAAGCTCAGCCGAGGCTGCTGTTAACGCCTTCCAGGATGTGTTCGTCGAGGCCATGAAGTCCGGCGAAGGCCTGAAGCTCACCGGCCTGTTCTCCGCTGAGCGCGTCAAGCGCGCCGCTCGCACCGGCCGCAACCCGCGCACTGGCGAGCAGATTGACATTCCGGCTTCCTACGGCGTTCGTATCTCCGCTGGCTCCCTGCTGAAGAAGGCCGTCACCGAGTGACCTTCTGCTCGTAGCGATTACTTCGAGCATTACTGACGACAAAGACCCCGACCGAGATGGTCGGGGTCTTTTTGTTGTGGTGCTGTGACGTGTTGTCCAACCGTATTATTCCGGACTAGTTCAGCGCTTCCATAAGCTGCTCGAATCCCAGGGTGGGCTCGGCCTCGAAGGATCGAGGAGTATGGCTTCCCGGCGTTCGGGGGCGGTCAGGGCCAGGTGGTCCAGTCGGCGGAGAACTGGGCTCCGACGTTCAGGGCCGCGTCCACGAACGGCCACGCAGGGCGGCACGGGTGTCGGTCGGCGGATTGTGCACGGCGTATTCCACGTTGTCTCCTGTCAGCAGCTCACGCATCTGGTTGCGGGCTACGAGCGAACCGTACAGGCGACCGTTGGCGATGTCGTGGTAGTCGAGCTCAAGCTGTTCCATCTGGGCGAAGGTGACGTCCGGGCGACGGCGTTTGAGCGCGTCGAACAGACGCTTCTTGGCGGCCCAGTCCACGCGGTCGGCGAGCGCATCGTATGCACCACGCTCCAGCGCGTCCAGAACGCGACTCCACTCCCCCATAATCGTGTCGATCGTGGTGGCCGGCAGCGAACCTGCCAGCGCATCGCCATGGGTTTCGATGAAGGCCTTGACCGCCGCATAATACCGGCGCTGCAGACCCAGTGCGGACACGGATTCGCCTGATTCGAGCGTCAGTTCGGCGCGCGGATTGTCAAGGAATCGACTGACCGTGCGATTGGCGGCAGCCGGATCAGCAAAGGCATACTGCTCGAATCCGGACGGAACGCCATGGCGGAAGGCGTCTTCGATCGCGCACAGCACAAGGTGCGTGACGGCAAGCTTCATCCATGTGGACCATTGCGAACGGTTCGAGTCGCCGATGATCACATGCAGCCGGCGGAAGGAGTCGGGGTCGGCGTGCGGTTCGTCGCGCGTGTTGACCATCGGGCGGGAGCGGGTGGTGGCCGAGGAGACGGCCTCGTCCAGGAAGTCCGCGCGCTGGGTGATCTGGAAGCCGTCCGGGGTCATGCGGCCGGCACCGGTGTACAGCTGGCGGGTGATGAGGAACGGCAGCAGCTGGTGTTCGATGGTCTCCAACGGCACGAAGCGGCGGACCAAGTAGTTTTCGTGGCAGCCGAAGGCGTGGCCGGCGGAGTCGACGTTGTTTTTGAACACATGGATCGTGGCGTGTGCGCCGTAGGATTCGCGCAGCTTGCGCTGGGCCTTCAGGGCTAGGTTGCGCATCACGTGTTCGCCGGCGAGGTCCTGGGCCAGGGCTCGCGCGGGTCGCGCGCTTCGGCGGTGGCGTATTCGGGGTGGGATCCGACGTCCAGATACAGACGTGAGCCATTGGCCAGATACGTGTTGGTGGAGCGGGAACGGGAGACGATGGGCTGGAACATGGTCATCGCCACCTGGCCGGCGTCCACGGGGCGTTCGGCACCGGTGACCGCCACGCCGTATTCGGTTTCGACGCCGAAAATACGGCAGAACCCTTCCATCTCGGCGGATGGTACGGGTTCCGTGGCGTGCAGGGAGCGGGTGCCGCTGTCACGCAGTTGGGGCATCACTCGCCGCCTTTTTGCACGAAGCTGTTGACGTATTCCTCGGCGTTGGTTTCCAAGGCGGATTCGATGTCGTCGAGGATGTCGTCCAACACGTCGGCTTGGTCGGTGGACTCGGTTTGGGCGGCGGCCTGCGTGGTGGCGAGGGCGTCGTCTTCCTGGGTCGCGGCCTGCTGTGCTTGAGGTTGTTCGAATTGTTGTGGCATGTTGTCTTCTTTTTGGGCTGTCAAACTCCCCCTCAGTCAGCCTTCGGCCGACGGCTCCCCTCACCCGAGGGGATCCGGAGGAGTCAAAAAATTATCGCTGGTTGATGGAGTCGAGCCACGGATACTGCTGCAGGTAATGCTGCAGTTCGCGGATGATGAGTCCATTGGAGGCCACTACATCGTTATCGTGACGCCAGTGGATGCGTTCGCCGTCCCAACGGCTCAGCGTGCCCTGTGCTCCCAGACCACTACGGTGCCGGCGGCGATGCCCGCGATATCCCACACGTGCAGCATCGGCTCGAAGTAGGCGTCATAGGTGCCGTCGGCCACTTTGCACAGGTCGAGCGAGACGGGGCCCACGCGCTTGATGTCGGCCGGGCGTCCGGCGAGCGAGGAGCCACGTCGAGCGCACGCTGCGATTCGCTGGGGATGAAGGACATGCCGTAGCTCAGCACAGAACCATCCAGCGAGGAGGTCATCGACGGCACGACCTTGTCGCGCTTCTCGCCGACCGCGGTTTTGTGGATGCGCACGCACCCGCTCCCCTGGCGGCCAGGTAGGTCAGGCCGAGGGCCGGGGCGTGCACGATGCCGATGATCGGCTTGGGCTCGTTGTCCGGGCCGAATTCGAACAGGGCGGCGGTCACCGTCCATTCGCTCATGCGACGTACGTAGTTGATCACACCGTCGATTTTGCCGATGTACCAGTAACGCTGGCCGGGGCGGCTTTCGGCGGGTCGGGTGGTCCAGAAGCCGTCGAAGTGGGCGATGTCGGCGATTCTGGAGCTCATAAAGCGCAAAATCTTGCTGTCGACTTCGAGCTTATAGCGGGGACCACGATCCGCGTTCTCGGCGCTCGGCTGGGCGAGGTTACGCGGATTGAGCTGGTCGTGGAGGGCATGCTGACCGGCTTCTTCGAGAAGGCCGGCGACTTTGAGCGCAAGGTTGCGCAGGTCCTGTGGGGTCTCTTCGCGTGTTTCTTCCATAGCTACCAAGTCTATCGTTCGGCGTTGATGGCCAGCGACTTCAGCAGATCGATGGCGTGTTCGGCCGAATTGAGTTCGGTTTCGCAGCGCGCCTTGGTGAAGGCGAGCGGATCGGAGATGTCGAGGGAGAACAGGTGATGGTCGGTAGCGGCCATATGGCCGGCATTGCCGTAGAATTCGACAGCCTCGCCCTCGTCTGCGGCGCGCGGGTCGCGAACAGTGAGTCGGGACCAGCTGGCGGCGGCCACCTCATCGCCGAATTGCGCCACGAGTTTTGCCCTGAGCCAGGCGCGGGTGTCTTCCGGCGGTTCGGTGGTGGCGCGTGCGATGTCGGCGGCGCTCACCACCCGTTCGGTGCGGGGTTCGAGTTTGGTGAAGATGCTGTCCGCGGGGTCGAGCGCCGCCCATTTCAGGTCGATGACCTTCAGTCGCGGGTCGTTCCAGCCATTGGCCACGCTGGGCGCAGCTGCCGCGGTGATTTTGCGGCGCAGTTTTTCGAGCAGCTGCCATTTGAGCAGCCATTCGATGCGGCTGGCCTCGCCGGTCATGGCCAGACGTTCGTCATCGCCGGCGGTGTGACGGATGGAGCGCAGTCGATGAGCGCCTGCTGCCACATCGCCATGATGGATGTGGTGGATTTGTCCGGCCAGGCGGGCTCGCCGGCGGTGTCGGTGCCTTCGACCAGTGCGGCGACCTGGTAGACGGCTTGGCGCAGTTTGAGCTGGATAAGCCATGCGTTGGTTTCGCCGCCGTTGGCCAGCGGCAGGCTTGCGCCCAGCGTCAGGTCGTGGGAGACGGTGTGCATGGCTTCGACCGGGTCGGCCAGTTCGAGTTCGTCGAGGAAGGCGTTCAGATCGAATCCGGCTTCGTCCGCGTGTTCGAGCAGCCACAGCAGCATGCTCGTGGTGCCGAGTTTCAGGGCCTGCGGTACCTCCATACGGTTGGCGTCGCCGACGATGACGTGCAGGCGGCGGTATTCGTCGGTGGAGTGGGATTCGTCGCGCGTGTTGATAATCGGGCGTTCGAAGGTGGTTTGCAGGCCGACTTTGACGTGGATGTAGTCGGCGCGCTGGCTGAGCTGATAGCCGGGGATTTCGCTGTTCTCGCCGATTCCTACGCGGCCGGAGCCGGCGTAGATCTGGCGGGTGACGAAGTGGAGGGTCATCAGGCGCGTGACTAGGTCAAATGGCACTGAGCGGGCCATCATATAGTTCTCGTGCGCGCCCCAGCAGGAGCCCTTGCCGTCCACATTGTTGCGATGCAGGGCGATGGGGGCGCCGGTCTGTGTGCGGGCGCGTTCGGTGGCGGCCTGCATGATGAGGTCTCCGGCACGGTCATAGCGGGCCGCTTCGAACGGGTCGGTGGTTTCCGGTGCCGAGTATTCGGGATGGGCGTGGTCCACGTAGACGCGGCCACCGTTGGGGGCGATCACGTTGGTGATGTTGAGTTGTGGGGCGTCGGTGAGCATGTCCGGTCGGGCGGCGGCACGTTCGAGTCGGGTGCCGCGCGCGTCGTTGACCGGGTCCTCCTGCCGGTAGTCCCAGCGGATGGATTTGCTGTGGCTGTCCGCGGCGCCGTTCACCACGTCGAAGGACAGTTGCACCGGGTTGTAGCGGTCCGGGGTGTTCAGGGATACCGCGTATTCGGTTTCGGTGCCCATCACTCGTTTGACGGTCATGTAGTGCTCCTTGAGCTTGAGCTATTCGGCGGTGCGGATGCGGCGGATCGGGTCCATGCCGTTGATGCGCGACCATTGTTCGGGGTCCACGTCGGCCATGGAATCGCGGGTCTCGCGGTATTCGTCTTCCACGGCGGCGGCGAGCAACGGCACGGTGAGTGCCACGTCCGAGCCGGTTTCGATGGATTCCTTGACCGCTCGGGTCTTGGCCCGGTCCACGATGTTCTTGAGCATCGCGCCGGAGACCACATCGGCCAGGAACAACGCATGCCACTGGCCGTTCTCCTCCTGCACGTCGCACAGATGGCGGCGTTCGGAGGCTCCGTAAATGTCATGCACCAGCACGGCGGACAAGGCGTGCGCGTCGACGCCATCTTCCAGAGGCAGGTCGTCGGTCAAGTAATGGTCCACGATGGCGATGGCCTGATTGGCTTTGGGCCGACCAACGCGAATCTTGACGTCGAGACGCCCCGGTCGTAGCACGGCCGGATCGATCATGTCCACGCGGTTGGATGCGCCGATCACCATCACATTGTCGAGTGATTCCACGCCGTCGAGTTCGGAGAGGAACTGGGGCACGATCGTGGTCTCCACGTCGGAGGAGACGCCGGAGCCGCGGGTGCGCAGCAGCGAATCCATTTCGTCGATGAAAACGACCACCGGATTGCCGTCCGCGGCGCGTTCGCGGGCGCGCTGGAAGATCAGGCGAATCAGCCGTTCGGATTCGCCGACGTATTTGTTGAGCAGTTCCGGGCCTTGACGGACAGGAACACGCCTTTAACGCGGGTTTCGGCCGGGCTGATCGAGCCGTCGCCGTTCGTATCGTCCCCCCCTCGCACAGGGCGTTCGCCACGGCTTGGCAATCATCGTCTTGCCGTTGCCGGGCGGGCCGTACAGCAGCACGCCCTTCGGCGGCTTCAAATCGTAACGCTCAAACAGCGCACGATGCTGGAACGGCAGTTGGACGGCGTCCCTGATACGACCAATCTCACTATCCAAGCCGCCGATGTCGGCGAACGTGACGTCCGGGGTCTCCTCCAGCACCAGATCCTTGTCGCCCTCGGCGGGCAGCACTTCGATGGCGAGGCGGACGGACGGATCGACGATAATACGGTCGCCCTGATTGATGCCCGCATACGCGAGCGCGCCGGAACGGCGGATGAGCACGGGATTGCCGGAGGCGTCGGTAACGATCAGTCGACCGTCGTCAAGTACCTGCTTGACACTGCGAATCTGGCCCACGGTGTCAGCATCGCGCTGCTCGACCAGCACGAGCTTCTCGTTGAGCATCACGGTGGCCCCGGCGGTCAGGCGGGCGGCGTTGACGTTGGAGGCCACAGGCACCACCATGCGGCGGATGCCGGAAATGACTTCGGCCGACGCGTGCTGGATGCCGTCTTCATCGGTGCGGGTGGAATCGACCTTGACCATGGTGGCGAAGGTGAGCGGCGGCTGAGCGAGCTGGGCGAGCTGTGACTTCGCTTGGTCAGTTCCTTGCCGGCGCGGCTCAGCGCTTCGGCGAGCGCATGGTTCTTGGCCATCAGGCGATCGTTCAGCGCGGCGAGATCTTCGGTGTCGCTCATGCGGGTTCTTCGCTTCCCTTCTATCCGGGATTTTCGGCAACTTATGGCAGTCGGCAGACCCTATTCGTTGCGTCGGCGGATTTCCTGTTACGTATAACAGTACGCACTTTTCGCACCACGAACCATACGATGACCACAATCACGGCCGCGATGACCACGTCCTCGAACACGCCGAGCGCGCTTGAATCGAGCACCACTGGTCGCCGAGCAGGTAACCGGCGGAAACGAGGATGGTGTTCCACACGGCCGAGCCGAGCAGGGTCCAGCCGGTGAAGTGCAGGAAGTTCATGCGGTTGAATCCGGCGGGAATCGAAATCAGCGAGCGTACCACGGGAATCACGCGGCCGATGAGCACCGACCATGTGCCGTATTTGGTGAACCAGTCGTTGGCTTTGCTCACGTCTTTGCGGCTGACGCCGGGGATTTTGTCTGCCGCGAGATTGATGCGATGCAGGCCCACCCAGCGGGAGATGCCGTACAAGGTCCAGGCACCCAGTACGGAGCCGATGGTGGCCCAGATGATTGCGCCCGGCAGACTCAAGGTGCCGCGTGCGGCGGTGAAGCCGGCGAGCGGAAGGATGACTTCGGACGGGATGGGCGGGAAGATGGATTCGAGGGCGATGGCCAAGGCCACGCCGATACCGCCGATGGTTTCCATCAGCATGATCAGCCAGTCGGTGATGGTGCCGATCAAGCCGGGTTCGGTGGTGGTGCAGATGGGCGTAGGGTCGGTCGCAAGAATAGTGGCGGCTGCCATGGAAAAACTCATAGAGGGCATTGTCCCAAGGTTTTCCAAGAATCAGAAGCATGACGCAAGAAGATGTGCATTTTATTGACAAGTCCGCCGAGAGCGAAGTTGGGAGCCCGGTTGGTTCTGCGGTTTCTGTGCCGACGCTGAGCGAGCCCGGCCTGCTGGTTATGGATGTGGACTCCACGCTCATTGACGAAGAGGTTATCGACGAGTTGGGCGTGGTGGCTGGCTGCGGTGAGGAGATTGCCGGAGTGACCGCACGCGCCATGCGCGGCGAACTGGAGTTCTGCGATGCGCTGCGCGCACGAGTGGCCCTGTTGGAGGGCCTGCCGATCTCCGTGTTCGACACGGTGCATGACAAGCTGCATTTCACCAAGGGTGCGCTGGAGCTTATCGACACGCTGCATGAACACGGTTGGAAGATCGGCGTGGTGTCCGGCGGCTTCCATGAAGTGGTCGATATGCTGGCGGCCGAAGGCCATATCGACTATTGGATCGCCAACCGGCTTGAGGTTGCCGATGGGTGCTTGACCGGCAAGGTGCTCGGCGAAATCGTGAGCAAGACTGTGAAGTTACACGCCTTGCAGACATGGGCGGACCGTTTGGGTATTCCGATGAGCCAGACCGTGGCTGTGGGCGATGGCGCCAACGATATTCCGATGATTCAGGCCGCCGGTCTGGGTCTCGCGTTCTGTGCCAAGCCAAAGACCCAGCTCGCCGCCGACAAAGCCATCAACGACCGCGACCTAACCCACGTACTCGATTACCTGCGCCGTAAATTTTACCGACCTCGGCTCCGGCACTTATAGTTGAGCCATGACTACTTCAGGCGCAGAACAGTTGACGCTTGCGGGGCTGGCTCCCCGCAAGCGTCGTAAACGTGCGCCTGCGGAGCATACGCCGGCCGAGCAGCATCCCATAGCGCAAGTCGTGCTGGATGTGCAGGCGCTCCACCTCGGTCAGACATTCGATTACTTCATTGATGAAAAAGACAGCGAGGCCGCACAACCGGGTGTGCTGGTGCGCGTGCGGTTTGGCGGTCAGAGGGTCAGCGGTGTGATTTGGGCACGCACCGATACCAGTGATACGCCGCGCTCTTCGATTCGCTATATCGAGCGAGTGCTAAGCCCCGATGTACTGGTTCCCGCTTCGATGCGCGAGGATATCGGTCTGGTTGCCAAAGCCTATGGCGGCACACGGGCCAATATTCTGCGTTTCGCCGTGCCACCGCGCGTGGCCAAGGTGGAGACCGAGCAGCGGTTGGCCGCGTCGTTCCGTCGGCCGGTCGGCGGCTCATTGCCGGATAATACGCAAGGCGGTTTTGCCGGGCGTGGCACCAATCCCGATGGGACCAAACTTGCTGGCTCTACCTTTGCCGTTGCTAGCACCGTTTCGGAGGGAGCTGCGCAGGGGTATCGTCGTCTGACCGCCAATTACGCCGATGTCAATGTGCTTCATGACGCGCTTACCGGTCAACGTTTCCAATCTTTTGTGTTTGATTCGTTGCCCGGTGCACAGGAGTGGCAACGAAACATGGCATGGATGGTGGCCACTGCGTTGAGTGCCGGTAAGGCTGCCGTAGTTGAATTGCCCACCATGCGCGAGGTCGAAGACCTGATGCATATGCTACGCAATTATGGACTCAAACCATTTGCCCCGGCTCCAACCGGCGGATGGATGGGCGATGTCGCCGTGCTCAATGCGGAGACCATGCCTGCGGCCGACCGGTACCGCACGTATCTGGCTGTGGCGTTGGGCCAGGTGAAGGTGGTGATCGGCACCCGCGCGGTGATGTATGCGCCGGTTGAAGGCCCGGCACTGTTCGCCATTCTGGAGGATGCCGCCTATCAGAACATGGACGGTATGATGCCATATCCACAGGCTCGCGGCGTGATGCGGCTGCGCGCCAAGTCCCATGGCGGCGTGTTCGTGGCCATGGCCAATGCGCGCACCCCGCAAAGCCAGTGGGAAAACACCGGTCCAGGTACAGTGGAGACCCCAGTGAGCGGCTATTCCACCACAATTCATCCGCTCGCCTCGCCGCTGAAGGACGCCACTCCTTGGGTGCGTTGGCTCAATCGCGATGAACTTGCGCGTCTTGCCGACCCGTCCATCGGGGCGCGCGTGCCGCATACGGCCGTCCGCGTGCTATCTAAGGCTTTGGAGAGCGGCCCCGTGCTGCTGTCCATTCCGCAAGACAGCGTCAGTGAGACTCTGAGTTGTGCGAAATGCCATCGTCAGGCGCGTTGTGCCAAGTGTTCCGGACCGTTGCAACTGCCGGCCGACCGTCGGGATTCTACACCGCGATGCCGCTGGTGTGGGGCTGCTGCCATCAATTGGAAGTGCCCGGGCTGTGGGCATGAACGTATGCGTGTGGTGCGCGTGGGTGCTGCAGGCACTGCGGCTGAACTGGCCGGATTGTTCCGTGGCGTGCCAGTAGTTTTGTCCAGCAAGACGCAGGGCCTGGTGCGCGATGTGGCTTGTCAGCCGATGATCGTCATCGCCACTCCCGGTTTCGAACCGCGCGTGCGTCCGGTCAGTGCCGAGCAGGGATCGGCTGGCCATGAGTATCGTGCCGTGGCCGTGCTCGACGCTTGGACCAGCTTGTATGCGTTGGGCGTGGATGCTCGCTTGGATACATTGACCGCGTGGATGCGTGCGGTGTCGTTGTGCGCGCCGCGTTCCCGTGGCGGCCAGGCGTTGATTCTCGGCGAAACCGACCCGGCCATCGCCCAATCGCTGATGCTCTGGGATTCGAGGATTCTTGCAGCCAAGGATCTTGAGGAGCGTGTGGAGACCGGTATGCCGCCGGCCGTGGCCGCCGCCTGCGTATGGGGACGCCGTGATGCGGTGATGACGCTGATGCAGCGTATCGGCGCGCTGGGCGGCGATTGGACGGCCTGCGGCGAGCTGCCCGGCATGTTGGCCCGGTGCCGATCGCGCAACCGGACACAGTTGATGCCAGGGAGCTCGAAGCCACGGCCGACCGGGTGAAGGCAGTAATCCGTGTGCCGCAGAGTCGGCGAGCCGAGCTGGCGGCCCGACTGCACCGGGAAACCGCTCGTCATGTGGCGTCCCGCGAACCCGGCGAGCTTCGCTTCCGAGTAGATCCCAAAGATCTGATCTAATCGTCTTCAATACGTGAAACGATAATTACAGAACGAACATCGCTAGAAGGAGGACACTATGAAGGGTTGGCCTGGAGAGCCGGATATGGATTACGACGTGCTGGTCGCGGATGGCGAGGCCGCTGCGAACGCCGGCAAGCCGATCACCGACGTGATCTTCGATTTCGGCAACGTGCTGATTTACTGGGATCCAGCGGCCGTGCTCATCCCCCGCTACAGCCAGAAGACCATCGACGAATTCCTCGACAACGACATCTCCGGCTTCTACGATGTCAACGACCTGATGGACGGCGGCACCAGCACCGACGAGGCCATCGCCATCATACGCCGTGACAGGGGCGATAAGTGGGCGGACATCCTCGACTACTACATCAAGAACTTCCGCGACTCCCTGACCGGCATCGTGCCGGGCGCACGCGTGCTGATCAATGACCTGAAGGCTGCCGGCATCGGCGTGTGGGGCCTGAGCAACTGGGAATCCAGCCTTTTCCACGTGGCCGAGGAACAGTGCGATATTTTGCAGCAGCTTGATGGCAAGCTCGTCTCCGGTTTCGTCAAGCTGCGCAAGCCGCACAAGGAAATCTACGAGGCCGCGCTCAATCAGTTCGGTATCAAGGCCGATGGCGCGTTGTTCATCGACGACAAGGCCATGAACATCGTCGGTTCGAATGCGGCCGGCATCCGTGGCGTGCGTTTCCAGGATCCGGTCAAGCTGCGTGAACTGCTCATCGCCAATGGCGTGAACATTCCGGCCGTGCAGTGAGCATCGACGTTTTAAGGAGGACCATGCTCAAACTCGTGTTCGCCGGCACCCCCGATGTAGCGGTGCCCTCGCTCAAGGCCTTTGCCACCGATCCACGTTTTGATGTGGTCGGCGTCATCACCCGCCCCGACGCGCCTACCGGCCGCGGCCGCAAGCTCACGCCCAGCCCGGTCAAGGCGACGGCTCTGGAGCTCGGGTTGCCCGTCATCGATCTCAAACCCCGCTCCCCCGAATTCATGGAAGCGCTGAACAACCTGCATGCGGATATCGCCGCGGTCATCGCCTATGGCAATATCCTGCCTAAGAACGTACTCGACGCAGTGCCCATGGGCTGGTACAACCTGCATTTCTCCAACTTGCCGAAGTGGCGTGGCGCCGCTCCCGCCCAGCGTGCGATTTGGGCGGGCGACCCGACCACCGGCGCGACGTGTTCAAGGTCGGCGAGGGTTTGGACGATGGCCCGATCGTCGCTTCCCTGACCATCGAGCTGACCGGCCGTGAGACCTCCGGCGAACTCCTCGACCGTCTGGCCGAGGAAGGCGCACCCATGTATGTGGATGCTTGGCCGCCGTGGGTGAAGACACTGCCACATTCACCGCGCAACCGGCCGAGAGCCTGGAATACGCGCACAAGATCACGGTGAAGGACGCCCGCATCAGTTGGACGGACGAGGCCGAGGCCATCGACCGTCAGATTCGCGCCTGCACGCCACATCCCGGGGCATGGACCGAACTGTTTGCGGAAGGGCCAATCGCCGATAATGACGAGCCGGCCGCCAAACCCCTCACCCTGCATATTCTCGCCGCACAACCGGCCGACCAGTCCAATCCCAACACTCCGGCCGAGCTTCAGCCCGGCGAGCTGAAGGTGGGCAAGAAGAACGTGTGTTGGTACCGGCAGCACGCCGCTGGAACTCACCCAAGTCAAGGCGCAAGGCAAGAAGGCCATGCGCGCCGCCGACTGGGCCCGAGGCGCACGCCTCTCCCCCGCCGCCTGCGTGCGATAACAAGCAATATCGCTCCCGCCTTCGGAAGCACAGTAAAGGCCCGGCATCTTCATAAAGAAGATGCCGGGCCTTTCAGCTATGCAATCGGCGATCAGTTGAGACCGGAGAGCTTGTTGATCAGCTCCGGGTCACGCGTCGCACCCTTGTCGGCCGAGCGGGCGAAGGCGGCGTACGCCTTCAGCGCCTGGGAGACGTGGCGGTTGCGGTGAGCCACGTAGCCGTCGCCAGCCTCAAGCTCGCGACGACGCTCGTCCAGCTGCTCGTCAGTCAGTTCGACGTTCACGGAACGGGCTTCGATATCGATATCGATGATGTCGCCGTTCTTGATAAGCGCCACCGGTCCCTTATTGCAGCCTCAGGCGCATGTGGCCGATGGCCAGACCGGAGGAACCGCCGGAGTAGCGACCGTCGGTGAGCATGGCGACCTGCTTGCCGATGCCCTTGCCCTTGACGAAGGAGGTCGGGTACAGCATTTCCTGCATGCCCGGGCCACCCTTCGGGCCTTCGTAACGAATCACAAGCGCCATGCCGGGCTTCAGGGTGTCGTTCAGAATGACCTCGATGGCCTGCTCCTGGGAGTCGACCACCAGAGCCGGTCCACGGAACTTCCAGATCTCCGGCGGAACACCGGCGGTCTTGACCACGCAGCCGTCGGGGGCCAGGTTGCCGCGCAGCACGGCGAGGCCGCCTTCGTGAATCTCCGGGTGGTTGATGTCGTGGATGGCGCCGTTGGCGCGGTCACGGTCGAGCGAATCGAACAGGGTGGTGTGCGTCCACGGCTCCGGGAGATGATGTGGCCAGGAGCGGCCTTGTACATCTGCTGGGCTTCCTCGGTGCAGGTCGGGCGCATGATGTCCCAATCGGCCAGCTTGGCTTCCAGCGTCGGGTAGTCGATGGAATGCACGTTGGTGTGCAGCTTGCCGGCGCGGTCGAGCTCGCCGAGGATGCCGGTGATGCCGCCGGCGCGATGCACGTCGGAAATCTCCCACTTGCCGGACGGCGAGGCCTTGCAGATGCACGGCACGGTGTGGGAAATACGCTCGATGTCGTCCAGGGTGAAGTCCACGTCGGCGGACTGGGCCATGGCGAGGATGTGCAGCACGGTGTTGGTGGAACCGCCCATGGCCACATCCATGGTCATGGCGTTCTCGAAGGCTTCCTTGGTGGCGATGGAGCGCGGCAGCACGGAATCGTCGGAATCGTCGTAGTACTGGTGAGCGATCTTGACGACCTGCTTGGCGGCACGCTCGAACAGGTCCTTGCGGTAGGAGTGGGAGGCGAGGATGGTGCCGTTGCCGGGCAGGGCCAGGCCGATGGCCTCGGTCAGGCAGTTCATCGAGTTGGCGGTGAACATGCCGGCGCAGGAGCCGCAGGTCGGGCAGACGGTCTTCTCGTAATTGAGCAGTTCCTCATCGGAGACGTTGTCGTCGGCGGTGGCGTACATCACGTCGATAAGGTCGGTGCTCTTGACTGTGCCGTCGGCGAGCACCGTGGTGCCGGCCTCCATCGGGCCACCGGAGACGAACACGGTCGGAATGTTGAGGCGCAGGGCTGCCATCAGCATGCCCGGCACGACCTTGTCGCAGTTCGGGATGCAGATGAGGCGTCGGCGCAGTGCGCGTTGCACTGATATTCGACGGTGTCGGCGATGATGTCGCGGGAAGGCAGGGAGTAGAGCATGCCAGTGTGACCCATGGCGATGCCGTCATCCACGGCCATCGTGTTGAACTCGCGCGGAATGCCGCCGGCTTCCTTGATAGCCTCGGAAACGATGCGGCCGACCTTGTTGAGGTGGACATGGCCGGGCAGGAACTCATCGAACGAGTTGGCGATGGCGATGATGGGCTTCTTGCCCATGTCGTCTCCGCTGACGCCCGCAGCACGGTAGAGGGCTCGGGCGCCTGCAAAGACGCGCCCTGACATAATTTTTGCAGATCGCATTTCAGTCATGGTTCTATTCAAGCCCTTGTGAGGGACACGCCACTTGTCAAGAGTCGAATAATGGAATTTGCAAAAGCGTAACGTTTCTCACACATATTTTTGGAATACATTCCTCCACTGGAAGTCTGGCGGAGGTCCGGCAGAAGTCCCCCCAAACGGCTACACTTGCTTCGGTTGAGATAGATTTTCCAATGTCTGGAGATAAGAACAATGGCTTTTGGTACTGACCCGACACCCGACGGTCTTGCGAACCCGCCGATCGACGACCTGATGAAGCACGCCGATTCCAAGTACGCGCTGGCCATTTTCGCCGCCAAGCGCGCACGCCAGATCAACTCCTACTTCACGCAGCTCAACGAGGGCCTGCTGCAGAACATCGGCCCGCTGGTCGAATACCAGAACAATGAGAAGCCCCTGTCCATCGCCTTCCGCGAAATCGACGAGGGCCTGCTTGAGGAGACCTTGGGCGAGGACGACGCCAACGAGGGCAACTGATCGATTCCGACAATTCGTTTGGATTGTTTGGACAGTTCGTCGCCGAATGATGGTGTGAGAGTTCTCTCACAACTGATTTTGAGCGACACACTTGCCTGAGTTATCGCAATCGGCTATAACTCAACATCGGGAGCGAATAAGACGCAAGGCTCGCGCCACCGCGCTGGTTGGCACGAGCCTTTATTTATGCCCGCTTCCACAGTGACAAGTAAAAATTGACACCGTATCATTGTGCCTCGCATCCCGCGGGGCGATAAGTCCTGAAGAAAGGGATGATATGACAGAAGAACATCGGCTTATTTCCGCCGAATCCGTGACCGAAGGCCACCCTGACAAGGTCTGCGATCAAATCTCCGACGCCATTCTTGATGATTTGCTGGCCCAGGATTCGTCCAGCCATGTGGCCGTGGAGACCTCCGCCGCCACTGGCGTGTTCCTGATCTTCGGCGAAGTCACGTCCAAGGGGTACTGCGACGTGCAGTCCAAGGTCCGCGAAACCCTGCGCAACATCGGCTACACCTCCTCCGAAGTCGGCCTTGACGCCGATTCCTGCGGCGTGGTCGTGGCCATCACCGAGCAGAGCGCCGAAATCAACCAGGGCGTTGCCCGTCTGACTGGCGATCAGGAGACCGCCGCCAGCCGCGAAGAGCGTTACGAAGCACAGGTGCCGGCGATCAGGGCGTGATGTTTGGCTACGCCACCGACGAGACCCCGACGCTGATGCCGCTTCCGATCTACTTGGCACATCGCCTCGCCTTCCGTCTGACCGAGGTTCGTAAGTCCGGCGAAGTGCCGCACCTGCGCCCGGACGGCAAGACCCAGGTGACCATTGAGTATGACGATGACGATAAGCCCGTTCGTCTGGACACCGTGCTGATCTCCACTCAGCACGATCCTGAGGTTACGCAGGATTGGCTTGCTGTTGAGCTGAAGAAGCACGTGATTGACCCGGTGCTTGATGAGGTGCTGGGTTCCAAGGTGCCGCATGACAACTACCGTCAGCTGGTCAACCCGACTGGTTCGTTCATCCTGGGCGGCCCGGCGGCCGACGCCGGTCTGACCGGCCGCAAGATCATCGTCGACACCTACGGTGGCGCCGCCCACCACGGCGGTGGCGCGTTCTCCGGCAAGGACCCGTCCAAGGTCGATCGTTCCGCCGCGTACGCCACCCGTTGGGTTGCGAAGAACATCGTGGCTGCCGGCCTGGCCCACAAGGTCGAGATCCAAATCGCCTACGCTATTGGCGTTGCCGACCCGGTATCCGTCAACGTGGAGACCTTCGGCACCGAGCAAGGCGTGACGCGCGGCCAGATCGCCGCCGCCGTACGCAAGGTCTTCGACCTGCGCCCCGCCGCCATCATCGACGAGCTCGACCTGAAGCGCCCGATCTACTTGAAGACCGCCGCGTACGGCCACTTCGGCCGCACAGACGTTGAGTTCCCGTGGGAGAAGACCGACAAGGTCGAGGAGCTCAAGGCCGCGATTGCTGGGGAGTGAGCTGAATTAAGTTCCAATTGAATTAAACGGGTGCCTCCCACTTGTTACGGTGGAAGGCACCCGTTTTTCAAGCACTGCTAACATGCCTCTCTATTCAGAGGCATGTTAGCAGTAAACCCAGTAATATATTCCAGTGCGCAGTAGCATGAAAACATATCTCGCCTAAATGCCAAAGGAGCCTAGCATGGAACGCGTCAGACTTGTCGACTGGCTAAAGAGCGAGCGAGACCAGCATGTTGGTGGAGGCCTGTACTACAACTCACAGATTCTATTTACCTACAATTCCAACCACATGGAAGGCTCCACTCTTTCACCAGAACAAACCGCGCAGCTGTTCAACACGGATGCCTTGCTCCCCGACAACATCAACGATGAAATCAGAGCAGACGATGTCGCCGAAACAACGAACCACTTCAATGCGTTCAATTGGGCCTTAGATCATGTAGACGACCCAGTAAACAAAAGCCTTGTATGCAGCCTTCATGGAATTCTCAAACGCGGCACCAGCCAAGAATTCGACGCCAACCGCAACGTCGGCGGATACAAAATAGTGCCCAACGTCATCAGCCAACTTGAGGGAATTCATACGGTACTCCCCGCAGATGTGCCTCTTGCCATGAAACAGGTATTCAGCTTGTACTCACAATTGGAAGATGATCCTTTTGCAATCGCAAAAGCACATTGGATGTTCGAATCCACGCACCCATCCTCCGACGGTAACGGTCGAATTGGGCGACTCGTCATGTTTAAAGAACTCTTGTGATATGGCTGATTTTTGTTCCGCCTTATAGTGGGGCGATATCAGGCATATCACAACGCCTAGACCAAGGGAATCCGGCACGTCTCAGACCAACCGCACGCCCTTTCTTGTGTACAGATCTAGTGGTGCTTGCCCTCCATCCCGTCTTGAGTATCAGTATCATAGGCATCGTCGATGTCGAATCCGCCTATAAGCACAAAGCGCCTCAACATATTTGTGGCACGCATGCGTACTTTGAACACCGGCAATGGTGTGTGATCGCATTGCTCGAAGAAAGCTTTCGCTCGATGTACGTCAATCGAGGAGCGCAGCACATCGAAACGCCCGAACTCGTTGATGTTCGCTTCATCTATACGTTTGGCAAGGAACTCCTCGACCACCGACCTATTAACGCCCAGCCGATCGACTAGTTTGTCGACTTGCTCGTTCTTCTCTCGCGCAGCATAGCGAGTGATGTAATCACGTAGCGTAATGCCGGCTTCAACCTCCACGTCGCCACGCTCCACGTCATGCAGGAACAGTTCGGCGAGTCGTTGTTCGTCCCGCGAGAGCGCGGCAAAGGAACGGTGTAGCTGCGCAGACATCTCCGCCAATTCCGGGCTATTCTCCTTGAGCGCCTTCAGCCATTTATTGAAGTTGGCATTCATGTAATCGGTATCGATGAGTCCGGTATTGATTTCGGTAAGATAGCCATCCAATTCATATGGCGCTTCGGGATTATTTTTTACGCCATCATCTGAATCACCACCGCAGCTGCTATTGCCATAGAACAGTTCTTTATAGCGTTGCGCAAGAATGAGGTATGTACGTTCGTCGATTTGAGGACGCACTACTTCAGACTCGTCATGCTCATCATTGTCCTCATTCGCATCGTCAGTATCCGTACTATCGACCTTGTATTCTGGGGTACTCCAGTCAAAGCCCTGCACTTTCGCAGCTTCAAGGTACCGGTTCAGCTCCACGAACTCCTTGGCAAACTTGCGCCTAGCCTCCACCGATTCCGGCAACTGCATAAGGTCCGATTCCCCGTTATCCGAGAACACGTCAAGAATTTCCCGGTACCGCGTATCCATGGATTTTACGTTCGCCGGCAATTTCTGCACGAACAGGTCAAGCGGCCGATCGCCCGAATACAGTTTCACCGCTGCTTCAATGAAGCCATGCATGGTGTGCGGTTTGCGGTAGTAACGAATGACACCGAACGGCTTGTCCGGTCCGAACAGACGATTCGTGCGACTGAATGCCTGGATGATGCTTTCGTAGTCGATAATCTTGTCGAGATACAACGTATTCACCCATTTTGAGTCAAATCCGGTAAGCATCTGGTCCACGACAATGAGCAAATCGAGCTGCTGACTGCGGTTTGTTGCTATGCCGCCGTACGGACTCTTATGCGATAGTCGCGACGAAATATCTTTCTTCATCGCCGGCCATGTGGGGATGATGAACTCTTTGCCGAACGCCTCATTGTAATCGGTGATGATTTCAGTCAGCGCATCTTCTTTGTCCGTTGCTCCTTCGTTGTTGTCGATGTTGGGATCGAACAACGCCGTTACATGCAACTTAGGTGCTTGCTGCTTGAACAAGTGATAATAGTTGACAGCTTCAGGAATGGAGCTAGTGGCGAGCATCGCATGGAATTTGCCCGCATGGCTGAGCACCGGGAACTGTTCGAGAATGTCCGAGACCACCATGTTCGGATGCGGGGAGTCGATGCCATATTGGTCTCGTCCAAGGAAATCCTCGATGCCGCTAATACAGTTTCCAGCGCCATCAACCATCGGACCCATGGGGATCTCAGACTTATCCATGTAATGCTGGAATACTTTGGCCTTGACCGGGTCGGCGAGCGCATCTTCCGTACTCTCCACCTTCGCCTTGTCGAGAGCCACGGCACGTCTGACTTCAGAATCCTTGTACGTGGTCACCATGTACGGGTCGAATCCGAGTACATTATGGTCACGAATGCCGTCGACGATGCTGTACCGGTGCAAGCAACGGCCGAATACCATGGCAGTGGTGGAATTCTTCTTCTGGTTTTCGTCCAGAATTGGCGTACCGGTAAATCCGAAGAACAGCGCGTTTGGGAAAGAGCGACGGATATTCTGCAACATGTCGCCGAATGTGGAACGATGGCATTCGTCCACAATAAAGACGATACGTCGTTCAGCTAGCTGATCCAGCCAGGTCTGTGTGACGCCTCGCTCCCCTGTTTTCACGTTGCTCATCTTCTGGATAGAAGTAACGATCAGAGTGTCGTTGACATTGGTGCTGTTGAGTTTGTCACGCAAAACACCGGTGTTCTCGGTGCCTTGTACTTCCGTCTCGCTGTCGGCAAAGCTGCGGTATTCCTTCAACGATTGAGTACCCAGCTCGATGCGGTCCATGAGGAACACGACTTTATCGGCGTCATGCGAATCGGCGATGAGTTGCGCCGATTTGAAGCTGGTCATGGTTTTCCCGGAACCGGTGGTGTGCCATACATAGCCGCCGGGTCGTCCTGGGGTAGCTGGCCGCTGTTCCCAATCACATTTCCTCACCACATCAGAGATGGCGTTTGCCGCGATGTACTGATAACTACGCAGCACCTTAAGGCATCCATCCGCTGAATCAGCGATGGTGTAGAAGCCGATGAGCTGATGCGCCATGGGAATGGACAGCAGGCCTGCGGTACCGGAGGTGCCTCCGATGAACAGCTTCCATTCGTCTTTGCCAGGGTTTTGCCCGCCGCAGATAGGCTCATTGTTGTAGTCAGCCCAATGGAAGTAATAGCTTGGATTGAATTTGTCTACACCCGGATTAGCGAAGTAGACGGCGTCATCGGGGTTCATGGCCACAAAAATCTGTACTAGACGGAACAGGCCGGTGAACACACCTTCGTGCGCATATTTCTCGATCTGATTGGTTGCTTGGCTGACCGGTATGCCACTTTTCTTGAGCTCGATATGGATCAATGGCATGCCATTGATGAGAAGCACGAGGTCGCCGCGCCGCGAGTTCAACATCTTGTTCTTGGCTGGATAGACCGGTTGCTGAGCGATCTGATAAGTGCTTTTGCCGCCCGCGATTTCCTTGCGGTCATAGATGTAGAGACTGACTTCCTTGCCGAAATGCGCCACATCTTCTTTGTTGTCACGCGTGATAGACACGGTACGCCCGTTGACGAACGAATTGAGCGCGAGCGGCGTTCGCAGGGTCTCGATCTGCTCGATTATCTGGGTCATTTCCCCGTCCGTCAGCGGTATTTGCCAAGCCTGTCTATGTCGTTGTTGTTGCGGTACAGTATGTCTTTCCAATTGTCGAGCAAATCCCGCTCAGTTGGATAGCGCAGGACACCGTCCTTCCATCCATGCTGCTTAAGCACGGT
>ENA-OQDE01000087-OQDE01000087.1-human-gut-metagenome-genome-assembly--contig:-NODE-87-length-54429-cov-3.599076_pt1 | contig 54429 bp, 56 predicted proteins | sample MGYA00242768_ERZ504595 | MGnify/ENA primary metagenome ERZ504595 (study PRJEB26092, sample SAMD00036307) | human gut metagenome | host: Homo sapiens | study: EMG produced TPA metagenomics assembly of...
TTTTTTAATTCAACCAGAGAAAGATAGATTTGACGCTCTACGGTACGCACTGAAATATCAAGCTTTTCCGCTATTTCCAGATGACTCATTCCCTGGATGCGGCTCATTTCAAAAATCAATCGGCGACGCTCGGGGAACTGTTCGACAGCCATTTGCAGAGCTAATTGTATTTCTTTATAATAGATAGCGTCCAGTGTATCACCCGACGGAGACAAATCCTTGAAAAGACTTTCTTCCATCTGTGCCTGTTGGTAAGACCGTTCTATGCGCTTATGCTTAAGAAAATCAAAAATGGCATGTTTGGTCATAGCATAGATATATTTATCTATCCCGGGGTTATCCTGCCAAATCTGCGGTTTGGCCCATAGTCGCGTGAAAACGTCCTGTGCTATATCATCCGCGTCCTGCCCCGATTTAAGGAGCATCAATGCGAAATTCTTCACCAGCGAATAATGTGCCTTGAAGACCAGATCGAATTCTTGTTCCAGTGTTATGTCTTTGTCCATTACTTCACAAGCATTTGTTGTCAGTAAGCAAAAGTAGAAAAATAAATCAAGACTTTAGGTCAGTCTGACAGAAGAAAAAATAATTTCCTTACTCGCCAACACACAAGTTCCCGCCTTCCGGAAGAGTGAAAGAGATAGTAAATCACCCCTCCGTTACTTAATATTTCTTACTTTCTTCCTCATTATCCTTACAAATCACTATCTTTGCGACCTCATAATTTGTTTTTAACGAATAAACTACGATAGTGCTAATGAAACAGTACAGAACCGTAAACAACCTTATGGGTTGGCTTACATTCATCATTGCGGCAACCGTCTACTGCCTGACAATAGAACCGACCGCAAGTTTCTGGGATTGCCCGGAGTTCATAACCACCGGCTATAAACTGGAAGTCGGACACCCGCCCGGCGCGCCTTTCTTCATGCTAGTGGCGAATCTGTTTTCTCAATTTGCTTCCGACGTAACAACTGTTGCTAAAATGGTGAATTACATGAGTGCCCTCATGAGTGGCGCCTGTATCCTGTTCCTTTTCTGGAGCATCACCCACCTGGTACGCAAACTGATTATCACTGACGAAAACAATATCACCAAAGGACAGCTTATCACAGTGATGGGTAGCGGACTGATCGGTGCACTGGTTTATACATTCAGTGACACATTCTGGTTCTCGGCCGTGGAAGGTGAAGTATATGCCTTCTCCTCCCTGTTTACCGCTGTTGTTTTCTGGTTGATTCTGAAATGGGAAGACGTAGCCGACCAGCCGCACAGCGACCGTTGGATTATCCTCATCGCCTATTTGACGGGATTGAGTATCGGTGTTCACTTGCTGAACTTGCTTTGTCTGCCCGCCATCGTACTGGTATACTATTACAAGAAAACTCCAAACGCTACCGCCAAAGGTTCGTTATTGGCACTCGTCGGTTCCGGCGTACTCGTAGCTGCCGTACTCTACGGTATCGTACCGGGCATCGTAAAAGTAGGCGGCTGGTTCGAACTGCTGTTCGTCAACGGACTCGGCATGTCGTTCAATTCCGGCGTGGTAGTTTATATTATCCTGCTTGCAGCCTCTCTTATCTGGGGTGTATACGAAAGTTATACCGAAAAGAACAAGATGCGCATGACCATCTCTTTCATCCTGACGATCGCTTTGCTGGGTATTCCATTCTACGGACACGGAGCTAGCAGTATTGTTATTGGAATCTTGGTCATCGCTGCACTGGGTCTTTATCTTGCTCCGAACATTCAGACCAAGATTAAGGAGAAATGGCGCATTTCCGCCCGCACCATGAACACAGCCCTGCTGTGCACCATGATGATCGTAATCGGGTATTCTTCTTACGCACTGATCGTTATCCGTTCTACTGCCAACACTCCGATGGATCAAAACTCACCGGAGGATATATTCACCCTGGGCGAATACCTCGGCCGTGAACAATACGGAACCCGTCCGCTCTTCTACGGCCCTGCTTTCTCTTCGAAAGTGGCACTTGACGTAAAAGACGGCTATTGTATTCCGCGCCAATCGGAAGCAGGAAGTAAGTTTGTCCGCAAGGAAAAGACTTCGCCCGACGAAAAAGACTCTTATATCGAACTTCCCGGACGTGTGGAATACGAATATGCACAGAATATGCTTTTCCCGCGTATGTACAGTTCGTCACACGCACCGCTCTACAAACAATGGGTAGACATCAAGGGATATGACGTTCCTTACGACCAGTGTGGAGAGATGGTGATGGTAAACATGCCTACAATGGGAAAATATCAAATTCTTCTTCTCCTACCAGCTAAACTTCATGTACTGGCGTTACTTCATGTGGAACTTTGCCGGACGGCAGAATGACATACAGGGTAGCGGAGAAATTGAGCACGGCAACTGGATCACCGGTATTCCGTTTATCGACAACCTACTGGTAGGTAACCAGGAATTGCTTCCGCAAGATCTCAAAAACAATAAAGGACACAACGTATTCTACTGTCTGCCGCTGATTCTCGGCTTAATCGGACTCTTCTGGCAGGCTTACCATAGCCAGCGAGGTATCCAGCAATTCTGGGTGGTATTCTTCCTGTTCTTTATGACAGGTATCGCTATCGTGCTCTACCTCAACCAAACTCCTGCACAACCCCGTGAACGAGACTATGCGTATGCCGGTTCGTTCTATGCCTTTGCCATCTGGGTAGGTATGGGAGTGGCAGGTATCATCCGCATGTTGCGAGATTATGCCAAGATGCAGGAACTTCCGGCAGCCGTTCTGGCTTCAGTGCTCTGTTTGTTCGTCCCCATCCAGATGGCGGGACAGACATGGGATGACCACGACCGCAGCGGACGCTTCGTTGCCCGCGACTTCGGACAGAACTACCTGATGACTTTGCAGGAAGAAGGCAACCCGATTATCTACACCAATGGTGATAACGATACCTTCCCATTGTGGTACAATCAGGAAACGGAAGGTTTCCGTACGGATGCCCGCACCTGTAACTTAAGTTACCTGCAAACAGACTGGTATATAGACCAGATGAAACGTCCGGCCTACGATTCTCCGTCACTCCCTATCACTTGGGACCGTGTGGAATACGTGGAAGGACAAAACGAATATATCTCTATCCGTCCGGAAATGAAAGCTCTTATCGACAGCTATTTCAAACAGGCAAACGAACTGGCTGCACAGGGAGACACTACCATATTGTCGCTCGTTCACTCCATCTTCGGTGAGAATCCTTATGAACTGAAGGAAATCATCAACGTTGGATGCTTGGCAAGAACGACCAATTGAAAGAACTTCTCAAGAAGACAGGAAAAGAGATACAGCTTCCGCTCATCCCTACGGACAGCATCGTCATGAAGATAGATAAGGAAGCCGTACGCCGCTCCGGCATGAAAATACCGGAAGCTCTGGGCGACTCTATCCCCGAATACATGACAATCACCCTTAGAGACGCCAACGGCAACCCGAAACGCGCCCTCTACAAGAGTGAGCTGATGATGCTCGAAATGCTTGCCAACGCTAACTGGGAACGTCCTATCTATATGGCAATCACCGTAGGAAGCGAAAACCATCTGGGCATGGGCAACCACTTCACACAGGAGGGTCTCGCCTACCGCTTCACTCCGTTCGATACGGACAAGCTGGACAGCAAGATCGACAGTGAAAAGATGTACGACAACCTGATGAACAAGTTCAAGTTCGGCGGTATCGACAAGCCGGGTATCTACATCGACGAGAACGTGATGCGTATGTGCTACACGCACCGCCGTATCTTCACGCAGCTCGTAGGACAGCTTATCAAAGAAGGTAAGAAGGACAAGGCACTCGCTGCACTCGATTACGCCGAAAAGATGATTCCGGCAATCAACGTACCGTATGACTGGGCAAATGGCGCCTTCCAAATGGCAGAGTCTTATTATCAACTGGGACAGAACGAGAAAGCCAACAAGATTATCGACGAGCTTGCCAACAAGTCGCTCGAATACATGATCTGGTATCTTAGCCTGAACGATAACCAGCTTGCCATTGCCAGCGAAAACTTCGTGTACAACGCCAGTTTGCTTGACGCCGAAGTCCGCCTAATGGAAAAATACAAATCAGAAGAACTCGCAAAACATTACTCTACGCAACTCGATCAGCTATACAACGAGTACGTGACGAGAATGAAAGGGAAATAATTTAGGTATGAAGTAATAAGTATTAAGTATTAACGTAGCTTCCGGCATGTTTTCCGTAAGGTATAATACTTAATACTTATTTCCTAATACTTCAAAACACAGACTCTCATGTTTATAGAACAACCACCTTGGCTTTTCCGGGCGTGTATCCACAAGCTATCTTCCGGATGGACCCGAATGAGCGGGCAGTCTATCTGACTTTCGACGACGGCCCCATCCCCGAAGTAACTCCCTGGGTACTGGAAATACTGGAAAAGCATCATATTAAAGCTACCTTTTTCATGGTAGGCGACAATATACGCAAACACCCGGATGAATACCGGATGGTGGTAGAGCACGGACACCGCATCGGTAACCATACTTTCAACCACATCCGTGGATTTGAATATTCCAATCCGGATTACCTGGCAAATGCCAGAAAGGTAGATGATATTATTCATTCCGATCTCTTCCGTCCACCACACGGACACATGGGATTCAGGCAGTATTATACGTTGCGCTATCATTACCGCATCATTATGTGGGATCTCGTGACCCGCGATTACAGTAAGCGGATGCGCCCGGAACAAGTGCTGAACAACGTGAAACGCTATGCGCGAAACGGTTCTATCATCACTTTCCACGATTCGCTGAAGTCATGGAACAACGGTAACCTGCAATACGCACTTCCCCGTGCCATCGAGTTCCTGAAAGAGGAAGGTTATGAATTCAAGGTGTTATAATCTTTGAAAAAACAGAAACTTCGAAAAGAGCAGAGCTTCCTGATAAGAAAGAAAAGGTTTCTGATGAATAAAAAAGCTCCCTGATAAGAAAAAAAATATAAGCCGAGGTATTATGCCCCGGCTTTTGTAGTTTAAAGCCCGTTTCGTGCCCAAAATTGAAAGATCCCTCCTCTTTCTTACAAGATGCCAGTGCAACCGCATTTCGCCTGGTAAAGGGCAAAAAAAGGCAAAAAGAGGGCAAAACAACCTGCATTCAAAAAGTTTCTGATTCACATTACCATTTCCAACCGTATTTTTTTATACATTTGCAACGGTCTCTTCCGCAGAAAGCCTCCGGGTGGCGAGGGAGAGACGTTTATATTGAGAAGACGTTTACAAGCGTTTGTCATTTGTGTTCAGAACTTCGCAAACTTTGACCTATCGGAATGACTAACAGCAACAAAGACGTCCTCCTGATGTGTATTTATATACATCCGTGCCTCACTTTGGAAAACAAAGGGAGGCTACGGGTGTTGTACATATCGGCGTGGGCTTTCTGCGTTGTTCGTTCCCGATAGTTGGCATTGCGAAGGCCTTGAACACGGAACGGACGAAGGTGAGAGATTCCCACGCCTTTTCTATATATTCCTGTCAACAATAGATTGAATTGTCCGCCCAACGGGAGTCTGGGGGACACACATAAGCAGAATAGGCACATGATTCATGCGGGACAACTTATTGAACGCACGCTTCACGAACAGGGACGCACCGTCACCTGGTTCGCTACCCAACTATGCTGCACACGCCCCAATGTTTACAAGATATTCCGGAAAGAGAATATCGACATCCACCTGCTCTGGCGCATCTCCTGCATCCTCGGCCATGATTTTTTCCGCGATCTTTCCGACAGCATCAATACCGGAACTTCCCCAGTGTATCCAAATAGGATACAATTCCGTATCGTTCTTGGAACTATGCTTTCACCCGGTAGTATACTCCTTTCGCATACCTTTGCAGGCATATTAACATATAATCACAAAAGGACATGAAAACGAAAAAACTATTTCTGATTATTGCTCTGGTTGTCAGTTGTGCCGTCGGAGCCCATGCGCAAAAGACGGTCTTCAAGTTTCGTGATGCACAGGCACGTGCAGGCGATGCAGTTACTGAAGTTTGTGTCAAACCCACAGTTGTCGAGGTGAAAATACTGGAAGATAAGGGACGAATCAAGGATGAATGGACACTAAGCAAAGAGGAAGTGGAGATCGCCATGAAAGGAGAACTTGACAACATCCGTGCATGGGGGACGTATCTGTCCACCATCAAATACAACTGCGATGTCATCATGGGAGCACTTTCAAAGTGGAAGATAATGAAAAAACAGGGGGATACACGGTTACAGTAGTAGGTTATCCCGGCATCTTTGTCAACTGGCATCCTGCCACCCAGGACGATTATGAATGGATACGTCTGCAGAAGTTATCACCCACGGATGGAAAAAGCCAGATAGCACCTGTCGTTAAGAATAAGAATTAATCACTAAAACATAAATAACAATGAAAAAAGTACTATCAATGATTGCCGCACTCTTATTGTGCGTAGGAACTCAAGCGCAAATCGTATCATCCAGAAGTGCAATCGTCAAAACAGAGAAGCAAGCCAGCAGCACACAATGGTTCTTGCGTGCAGGTTTGAATATCATGAACTTCTCCGGTGACGGAGCCGAAGGAGCTGACTCAAACATCGGATATAACGCAACATTTGGCTACCAGAAGCCTTTAGGCAGCACAGGAGGATACTGGGGAATGGAATTTGGACTCGGCTCCCGTGGTTTCAAAGTGGAAGACACGAAGTGCATGGCTCATAATATACAATACTCTCCGTTCACATTCGGATGGAAATTTGCAGTGGCGGACAATGTTCATATCGACCGCATGTAGGAGTCTTTGCCAGCTACGATTACACGAGCAAAATGAAAGCAGACGGAGAGAGCATCAGTTGGGGAGATTACGCAGATTACATGGAAGTTGACTACAATCATTTCGATGCCGGTATGAATATCGGTGTAGGAGTCTGGTACGACCGTTTCAACCTGGATCTCACCTATCAGCGCGGATTCATAGATACATTCAGCGATGCCGACGGATTCAAGACCAGTAACTTTATGATTCGTCTAGGTATTGCCTTCTAAGGACAACCAAACCTCAATAAACCATATTATTTATTCAGCGTCCACGATCTTTTCTCTTCGCAAAAAGGGCCGTGGATGCTGTTTTCTTAAAAATAACGGAATATGATGACCAAACGACAATTTCTGGCAATCATGTATCTGCTGACGGGAGTTATCCCGCTGATAGCACAGACTTTCACCGAACAGAAAAAGAGCTATCCCGTCAGTGCAGACGGCAATAAATATGTGGTCAGCGGATTTACCCCTTTCAGCAGCATGCATGACGAGAACATCTACGCTAATGCACTGTTATGGACCGTCAAAAATGTCTGTCCGCAGCTACGGGAAGGGATCACAGAGGTAAACGTACCGGCTAAAAACTTCAGTTGCGATCTGATACTTGCCTCGCAAGCAGATTCAAATCAGAAGAATACTTACTATTGCAAAGCCCTGTTTCAAGTAAAAGACGGCAAGCTGGTCTACTATCTTTCCAATATACGGATAGAATCATCAGCAGTGATAATGAAAAAAATCACTCCCATGGAGAAGCTGCAACCGGACAAGAAAGCATCTCACAAAGAAATCATGGATGACTTCGTACAGGTGGAATCGCAAGTATTGAATAAAATGTTCGACTTCATCGTAACGAACCAACTTTCACCAATCACTCACTGGAATGAAATCAGTATCAACAAGCCGGTGAAAGGCATGACGGAAGATGAATGTCTGCTGGCCTTCGGCAAACCGCAGACTATTCAAGAATCAAATGGAGAAGTGCAATGGATGTATTCCAGCTCGTTCTACCTATTCTTCAAGAATGGACATGTGGAAACGATTATCAAATAATCCCATAAAAACAAATCATCTCAAAATCAAACAATTAAAACAATTTATTATGAAAACAATCTGGAAAGCAACCGTTTGCATAGTTGCGGTATTACTGTCGTTCAGCATTTATTCCTGTGGCGATGACGACGATGACGCTGTCGGTTCACGCGATTTATTGTTAGGAACATGGAATGGAGTGTATTATCTTTCACAAGAATGGGAAGATGGTGAAAAGGTAAGTGACTCTAAAGAAGATTTTGTAAATGGAACCAACCGTTATTCCATAGAGTTCAAGGAAGATGGTACGTATGTAGAAAAAGATGTCTACAACTCCTCCAGAAGTACTAATTATTATCACGGTACATGGAGCTACTCCGGTAATAAGCTGACTCTCATCGACACTGAAGAGGATAATTACACAGAAGTGTGGACAGTGACCACAATGACAGAGAATGAATTAGTCTATGAACTTCGTGAGAAAGAGAAAGAAGACGGAACGACATACGAATATTACGAACAACACGCTTTTACAAGATAGCTCAAGGACATTATCTTTCTTTTCCAGAAAGACACATTCTTAATTCTCTTTCTTTTTCAGAAAGATAAAAATAAGCAAAGGTTCCTTTGATAAAAAGAAACCTTTGCTTCATCTATTAGAAAAGACGCATGATATTCAATAATGAATCGCGTATTCAGTGAGTAAAAGAAATTAAAGAGGGCGTTTCGTCACACCTCGACAATCCTTCTTTTTTGACTGTATAAGCAATTCAGCACATTAATTAATATGCCACCGCCAACGGAGTACGCAATTTCTGCGCATATTCAGTCATATATTTATTCCAGACATCCGGAGTCTTGATAGCCGCCTTATCCCAGGCAGATCCCCAGTAATAAGTATATTCAGAACCAGGCTCATATTCGCTGATAGCCAGCACATGACCGTCGGCTCCACCACGATCTTTCTTTTCCTTTTCGGAAAGAAGAACCACTTTCGCCTCTTTTACCTGTGCAGGGAATGCAGCACCCACAAATATCTTACCGTTTGCACCGCTACGGTCAGTTGTAGGATCTACGTAAGTGATATAGCCATTTGCAGCATCTGCCACAACCGCACCGTCCGGTTCACGCAATACAAGTCCTGTAGTTACCGGCATTGCTTCTTTCAAATTGGTATATGAAACAACTGTTTTATTTAGATAAGAACCTGCATCCAAGGAGATGACGCGTGTTTCCACCACGTTAGAATCTCCACGGACCACCAGCGGATTAAACTCCAGCTTCACCGTGAAACGCAGCGGACCATTATCAAGGATTTCCTGTGTGCGATAGCAGTAAGGATAGATAATAGTGTCACCTGCCATCAAAGCGGCAACGCCGGCGCCCAACGTAGGACCTACGGCATAGCAATCCATACCGTATCCATGATCGATATGGTAAGAGATGGCATTCTGCAATTCGGAAGCGGCTTTCGGATCTGTCTTTTTCAGTTCGGCTATCTTGGCACGCTTTTCAGGATTAAGCTCTTCAGCATACAGAGATTCCAAAATCGGCTCCGTAGTATTATACTTCGTAAAAAGATCATAGCCAAAACCACGTTCTCCACGAGCTGCAAAGCAGGACCATAAGCACGGAATCCGCCAAGATCATTCTCCAGGCTACGTCGTCCAGACGTTCGGGGTAGTATTTACCGCAAGCAATGACATCAAAAGGTGCCGGTGTGCCCGGTTGAATGGTATAAGTAACCACACTGTTTCCCCCTACCGTAACGGGGAAGACCACCTTCTCATCATACGTCACCTGATAAGGCACTTGCTGACCGTCGACGTCAAGCACCACAATCTGTGCCGTATCCGCCAGTTTCAATTTAGCGACACATCGCTCATCGGCACTTCAACATCTCCCTGCCCGTTCAAGAGCCAAAGAATTGGTCACTGTGACTGTCATTGACTGCTTGCTGTCGGCACAAGAAGCAAAACCAATCAAGGCTACAACAAACAGAATTAATATCTTTCTCATAATTAGTCTACATTGAATGAATAACATATACTTTGCAAATCAGAGGCTATTATATCCGGCATGTTGGATGTATAGCTCCAACGCGTCAGCTATATATATCCAACGTGTTGGAGCTATATGTTCAACACGTTGGGCATATATGTCCAATAAATCGGCCATATAGCTCCTGCAAAGGGAATAATAAAAAATAAGGTGACAGATGAAAAGAGGATGCTCTTTGCCATTCTATCACCTTACCGGAATTTCTTCTATCAGCTATTATTTCGGTTGTTTTCCGATATAAGCAAGAATACCACCATCTACGTAGAGAATGTGACCGTTAACAGCGTTAGAAGCTTCAGAAGCAAGGAACACGGCAGGACCTGTCAGTTCTTCCGGATCCAACCAACGACCGGCAGGAGTCTTAGCGCAGATGAATGAATCGAATGGGTGACGGCTTCCGTCTGCCTGCGGCTCACGAAGAGGAGCAGTTTGCGGAGTAGCGATGTAACCCGGGCCGATACCATTACACTGGATGTTGTATTCACCATATTCAGAACAGATATTGCGAGTCAGCATCTTCAAACCACCCTTAGCGGCAGCGTAAGCAGATACAGTTTCACGACCCAATTCAGACATCATAGAACAGATGTTGATGATCTTACCTGCACGTTTTTCCATCATAGCCGGCAAAACAGCCTTAGCAACGATGAATGGAGCATTCAATCGATGTCAATTACACGACGGAAATCAGCAGCATCCATCTCGTGCATAGGAACACGACGGATAATACCTGCGTTATTTACAAGGATATCAATTGTACCTACTTCTTTTGCAATCGTAGCAACCATCGCCTGAACAGCCGGTTCGTCTGTCACGTCGCATACGTAACCGTGAGCTTTGATACCTTTTGCAGCATAAGCAGCCATACCTTTGTCTACCAACTCTTGATTGATGTCGTTAAAACAAACTTTAGCGCCTTGTTCTGCAAATGCAGAAGCAATAGCAAATCCGATACCATAAGAAGCACCTGTAACGAGAGCTACTTTACCTTCCAAAGAAAAATTCAAAAACTGATTCATAATTCTTTTTGTTATTAAATTAGGAAAACTATTGTAGTTGTTATTTCAAATCTGTAATCAACGAGAAGTCCTGATCGCCGTAGTCGAGGTTCTCGCCACCCATTCCCCAGATAAAGGTATAGTTGTGGGTAGCAGCAGCCGAGTGGATTGACCATTCGGGTGAAAGAACGGCCTGATCGCCTTTCATCCATACGTGACGCGTCTCGCCTACCTCACCCATGAAGTGGCAGATAGCATGATCTTCGGGAATTTCGAAATAGAAATAGGCTCCATACGACGGCTGTGTACGTGTGCCGGCATCGTGTTCCACACACTTCCCGGAGCGAGTTCCGTCATACCCATCTGCAACTGGCAGGTAGGCAACACCTGATTCACCAGCATCTTATTGATGTTGCGGTGATTGGAACCTTCCAAAGAACCCATTTCAGCTACTACGGCATCGGCTTTCGTCACCTTACGGTCGGGATAGTTGCGATGTGCAGTCAGTGAGTTGAAGTAGAATTTAGCAGGATGAGCAGCGTCTTTGCTTTCGAAAGTCACTACGCGGTCGCCCGAACCCAGATAAAGAGCTTCTTTATAGTCCAGTTCGAACTCTGCGTCGCCTGCTTTCACAATACCGGGACCGCCAACATTGTAGATACCCATTTCGCGACGGGTGAGGAAGAACGGAGCTTTCAGCGGATCAATCGCTTCGAGCGTCAGCACCTCTCCTACCGGAAGCGCACCACCTACCACCATACGGTCGTACATGGAATATACCATATTTACTTCATTGGGGACAAATATCTTTTCGATTAAGAAATCTCTGCGAATTCTTGTTGTATCATAACTTTTTGCATCTTCCGGATGCGCAGCATAGCGAATTTCATAGTTCGTTTTCATACCTTATTTATTTATAGTTATTGAATAAGTTCTCTATTCTACGTGCACTTCGTTTACGTACACGATGCAAAAATAGCAAAAGAAAACGGGTTTACCTTGCAATTTTGTTCCAATTATCCACCAAAAATGTCCAGAATCCGTGCAATGTATACTTTTTTAACGAACTATAATACGTTTTGGGAGAGATTTCTACTTAATGCAATGAAAAAAAGAAAGAAGCCTCTATCTCTCGAGCCGCAAGAACAAATAATATAAAATATAGAACAAGAAAAAGTATCTAATTTGCCAATTCAGCTAATAATTAGCAGTCTACACCGTTAAAATTGCATAAATAGGAGGCAATGTATTATAACACTAATTATAATATATTAGTTTTGTAAATGTTTAAATAGCAAGCAAAATCAACAAATACGTCAAGATATACAACTTATGACAATTATTAAAAGACGGACAGAAGATACTTTAATAAAGATAGGAGTGATATGCATTTACATGCTTCTATCCATTAACCTAACTTATGCCCAAATAAAAAATATAACAGGAATCATCATTGATGAGGAAAGCCGGGAACCATTGACAGGTGCTTCTGTCACAGTGAAAGGCAGTCGGCAGGGCTGTATTTCAGATCTGGATGGAAAGTTTACCCTCCAACAAACCCTCCGCGGACAGCAAATGCTGGTTATTTCTTACATAGGATACCAAACTATCGAAGTGCCTGCCCGGCATAATATGATGGAAATCCGGTTGCGTCCGAACGTGAACGAACTGGATGAAGTAGTAGTGCAGGTAGCGTATGGCACTGCCCTCAAAAGATCAATTACCGGGGCTGTTTCCGTAGTGGACAGTAAGCAAATCGAAATACGTCCGGTCAGTTCTGTTATCTCCGTGCTCAACGGAGCAGTACCGGGGCTACAGATAATTGACGGAGTGGGGCAGCCTGGCATCGAAGCGGAAGTCCGGATCCGGGGATACAGTTCGGTGAACGGAAGCAATAAGCCGCTTTACGTGGTAGACGGTATGCCCTATACGGGATGGATCACCGATCTTAATCCGGCAGACATAGAAAGCGTCAGCGTACTGAAAGATGCTGCTTCATGCGCATTGTACGGTAGCCGGGCTTCGAATGGTGTGATTTTAATTACCACCAAAAAGGCGAAGAAACAGGGAGTTTCTCTTCAACTGGACATTCGCCACGGCTTCAGCACGCGTGGACAGGGTGATTACGAACGTATGAATGCCAATCAATTCATGGAAACGATGTGGCAGGGGTATCGCAACCAGCTTATCAGCAACGGCAGTAGTCCCGAAGAAGCGACCATCGCCACCAACAATGACATTATCAGCAAAGTAGGAATCAACATCTATAACAAAGCCGATAATGCCCTTTTCGATGCAAACGGTCATCTGGCATCCGACGCCCGGATACTGGACGGATATAAGGACGATCTCGACTGGTATTCTCCCTACACACGTAACGGTCACCGCCAGGAATACAACCTAAGCGGAGAATCCGGCAATGAAAAGAACCGGATCCGTTTCTCGCTAGGCTATCTTAATGAAGACGGATATACCAGGAAAAGTGATTTCAATCGTCTTAGCGGCTCACTCAACGCTGACTTCACCCCACGCCCATGGCTCAAGACGGGCTTGTCGCTCGGAGGCACGCACCAGAAAACGAACTGGGATGTAGGAGCCACCGGAAGTGCACAATCCAATAACCTGTCGAATGCATTTTACTTCGCACGGAGAATAGCACCGATCTATCCGGTGCATCTCCACTATACAGAGGATGTATTTGCCAGCGACGGCTCATTGCTTCATTCCAAAGGAGAATATATCCTGAACGAAGAAGGCGGAAAACAATATGATGACGGTTCGGAAAGCCGTTCGGAATCGGATGCCGCCAGCAATGGACGCCATCTACTGTGGGAAAGCGAAAAGAACAAGTTGTGGAACGCTGCCAATACCTTGCAAGGAAATGCCTATGTGGACGTTTCTTTCCTACGCGATTTTACATTCTCATTGAAAGGCAATATCAGCCTGCGCAATATTGAGGACAGCCAATACGGAAATGCGGAAATAGGCGCTTACAAGGACACAGGTTTTATCAGCAAAATCGATCAGGAATATAAGGAATACACCCTGCAACAGCTACTGGCATGGAAACACCAGTTCGGCAGGCATTTCGTAGATGGATGGTGGGGCACGAGAACTATGATTACAAGCTTAATTTCGACGCCATACAGAAAAAGAATGAGAGCTTTCCCGGAATAGACGAACTTTCAAATTTCACCACCACAACTTACAGTGAGGGATATAAAGACACCTATCGTACAGAGGGTTACTTCACACGGGCCCGGTATGACTACAACGAAACTTATTTTGCCGAAGCTTCTTTCCGGCGCGACGTTCCTCCATCTTCCATACAGACCATCGCTGGGGTAACTTTTGGAGCGTAGGTATCGGCTGGATGCTTTCCAACGAAGCGTTCCTGAAAAACGTGTCGTGGCTGAACCGCCTCAAGTTACGGGTTTCTTACGGGCAAGTGGGAAACGATAACTTCGGAAGCAGCAACGGCCTGTACCAGTGGATGTCTCTCTACGGCTCTGCCGTCAACGGTGGAGAAGCCGCTTACTACAAAGTGCAGAACGAAAACCCGGAACTGAAATGGGAAACGAATTCTTCGCTGAATATCGGTCTGGAAACTCGTCTTTTCAACCGTGTGAACCTAAGTTTCGAATACTATAACAAGCATTCGGACGACTTGCTGTTCAAGTTTATCCAACCGCTATCTGCCGGTGCCACTGACTTATCGACAGGCCTTTCCACCGTCTGGCGAAACATTGGAGACGTTTCCAATAAAGGATGGGAATTCTCTGCCGACGGGGATATCATCCGCAACCGGGAATGGGAATGGAATGTAGGTTTGAACCTTTCCAAAGTGAAAAACAAGATCGGAAAACTGCCGGATAAAGATCGGGAAGAGGGAATTACGAACGGAGATTTCCAGAAGTTCAAAGAGGGACACAGCATTTATGAATTCTGGCTGTACCAGTATGCTGGCGTAGACCAGATGACAGGTCGCAGTGTATATCTGCCGGACTTCAACGCTTATTACATTGCCGGAGAGGATGGAAAAACACCCGTAAACGGAGAAGAGAGCACCGAAGGTAAAAATCCAATTCCGACAGACAGTTGGGTAGACATCAACGGACAATATTATACAGGCGACCCGAGATATGCACGCAAAGACTGGTCGGGCAGTTCATTACCGAAGATAAACGGCTCGGTCACCACCTCTCTCCGCTGGAAAGACCTGACTCTGTCCGCCCTGATGATTTTCAGTTGCGGTTCCAAAGTCTTCGACCAACCTTATCAGACTCTGACATCGGTAGGCGTACATTCATTGACTCCCGATTTACTGAATGCATGGACAGCAATCCCCGAAGGCATGACGCCACATCGCCCAACCGTCTCGATCCATCGGGTATTCCGCAAGTGAATCTGGATGCAACGATCAATGGATATAACAGCCAGAAAGCATCTACACGCTATATTGTAAGCGGTGACTATCTAAGCATCAAGAACATCACCCTCTCCTATCGCCTGCCCGCCACATGGAGCAAACGATTGACACTCGGCGGCATCCGCTTACATGCTGCCATAGAGAATGTCGCCCTGTTCAGCAAACGCAAAGGTTGAACCCGGTACAGACCTTTGACGGAATCGTCAATAATTATACGAGTATCGCCCGTGTTTTCTCGTTCGGAGTCAACATTAACTTATAGCCTTATGAAGAAAAAAGCCATACACATGAAATTCCTGAATCACTCCATAGGATTCTGCCTGCTCCTGACGCTGTTGTGTTACTCCTGCGCCAGCGACTATCTGGATACCGCCCCTACCAATCAGGTATCTCCTGCCGATTTATTCAAGGATGAAGCATACGCTGCCTATGCTGTCAGCGGATTGGAGAAGTTGATGAAAACCACTTACCCTACTAATAAACTCGATGGCGTGTCATTCAACGGTGAAGGATCTGTCAAACTGATGTATGCCGAGTATCAGGGGCTGACATGTATTGTCCCCGCAACAATTTCTATACGATATTCAACGGGGCTTCTCATGCCATACCTACCAGTAGTTACACGGAGTATATGTGGCATTATTACTACAAAGTAATCAGTAATGCCAACGCTATTATAAATTATGTCGACCCCGAAAGTAGTCATAAATTCAAATATATCTATGCGCAGGCGCTAACCTACCGTGCCTATTGTTACCTGCAACTGCTGCAGTTCTACTCGCCACGCTGGTGTGATTCGCAAAACGGCAGTGCTGACGGGGTGGTTCTCCGGCTCAATACATCTTCTACCGGCGACTGCCCTCTTTCTTCTATGCTGGCCTGCTACGAACAGATTTACAACGACCTTAACCAGGCCATCACCTATTATCAGGCATCCGGAATTGCCCGCAAAGAAGACGAGAATCACAAAATCAATGTGAATGCCGCTTACGCCACCTATGCCCGTGCCGCACTCACCCGTGAGAATTGGAGTACTGCCGCCCATTACGCTGCACTAGCACGTGCCGGTTATCCGCTTATGAATGCCGATGAATATTTCGACGGATTCAGTATCGTCAACCGCGAATGGATATGGAGTATCTATGACAGTGAAGAAGAATCGCTGGGAAACTCATCCCTCGCCGCACGCCTTGCATACAACTCCTCCTCTACTCTTGTATGCACTTATCCGGCCTGTATCAACCGTGAACTGTACGATGCATTACCGGAAAGTGATATCCGCAGGGGGCTTTTTCTCGATCCGCTCGAATATACTTATAACACGGGTGGTATAACAAACAATGGTCTGGGCGGAAGTGCACTCACCAGTTACACCCAAGGGTTGTATCCCGACTTGAATACATCGGCAAAAGTATACGCTTATATGTCGTTCAAATTTAAGTGTATCGACAAAGTAGGCGCCATGCCTTTCAACCTTTTCCGCAGTTCGGAGATGTATCTCATCGAAGCAGAAGCCAACTGTCACCTGACGCCTCCAAAAGAAGCGGAAGCAAGGCAATTACTGAAAGAACTGATCCGCGACAGCGGACGCGACCCTCAATATACTTGCGACAAGAGCGGTCAGGCACTGCTCGACGAAATAAAGTTCTACCGCCGCATCGAACTATGGGGCGAAGGATTCAGCTGGTTCGACTTCAAACGGCGCAAAGACACCATCGTACGCCACACCTTCGAAGATGGAGGAAACTACATGACCAACGCAGCCGTAACTATCAACCCGGAAGACGCCAACAACTGGATGTGGGTGATTCCCGCCAAAGAATACGAATATAACAATGCCATAAATAAACAATAAGAACACTGTAAATCCATAGTAATCAAGATGAAAATAGTCAGGTACATCAGTATATGTTTGTTGTTCACCTTTATCGGATCTCTCCTTCCAACCAAGGCGCAGGACAATCCGTACAAGATAGACCACTCTCTTTATCTACTTTATGAGGAGGCAACTAAACACCGTAACAACGCAACCGGACTGGCAATAGCTGATACTATCTATACCAAAGCCATCCGGATCAACGATAAAAAGGCACAATGCCTCGCTCTTACCATTCCGGTAATCTACTATTTCAATAATAGGAAAACGGAATTACTGGAGAAAGCGATCAGCAGGCTTCAGGAGATATCCCGAAAGAACAATTACCTGCAATATTACTACTTTGGCAGCATCTACAAAGTTAATTACCTGATGAACACAGGTAATACCTGCGTGCGCTCCAGGAGGCTGAATTGACTAAAGAACAGGCATTTGCCGACGACTATCCCTACGGTATCTCCACTTGCCTGCGAATGATGGGAAACATTTACTTTGCGCGCAGAGAAAACCGGACGGCACTGGATTACTACCAACAATCACTGGTATACACACAGGAGAAGCTCCCTGAACAGGATTTGTCTTATATATACTGGAACATATCCATGCTCCAACAAAACCTGAAGCAATATGAAGCAGCCTACGAAAATGCCGAGAAAGGAATCAAGTGTGCCAAGACTTCAACCAACAAATATGCCTGTATGCTGCGCAAATGCACACTTTATACGCGCTCGACAGGGAGGAGGAATTCAAAAGCTATTATCAGGAATGTTTAAAAGCGACCGAAAAACATGGTGAAACCAGAAGGAATGAACTGAATAAGTTGAAGATATACAATTATATACTCAACCAACAATATGATAAAGCGCATGCTCTTGCCGATTCCACTTCCAGCTTACATGAACGAATAGCTTATCAGGCAAATATCTACGCAAAAGAGCAGAAATACAAAGACGCTTACGAGTCACTACAGAAGCTCCAGAGTTTACAGGATTCTCTGAACCAACTCATACAGACTGCCGACCTGTCGGAACTGAATGTGCGTATCGGCAACGAACAACTGAAAAGAAAAGCGCAAGCCTTGCAGCTGGAAAACACACAATTAAACCTGCAAAAGACAACGCTCGAACTGCAGCAAACGAAATCGCAAGTGGAAATCGAGAAGATGAACGCCGAAAATAACGAGCTACTACTAAAAAACCGTAACCTGGAGCTCGCACAATTCAAAGCGGAAACCGAACGTACACAGAGTCTTATGGTAGCTAAACAGGCAGAATCCGAACGCCAGCTGATGATATTGAAATTCATCCTGATATTCTTCTGTTTCTTTGCCATAGCCCTCACGCTCTACCTTTATCTACGCAGAAAATCAATCAGACAACTGCAAGAGAAGAACGAAGAACTGACGATTGCCCGCGACCGTGCCGAACAGGCAGACAAGATGAAGACTCATTTCATGCAGAACATGAGCCACGAAATCCGTACCCCGCTCAATGCCATCGTAGGATTCTCACAATTATTATCCAACCCGGATCTGCCATTGGAAGATGAAGAAAAGCTAGAATTCAGCTCGCTCGTCCAACACAACTCCGAACTGCTCACCACGCTTGTCAACGATATTCTTGACCTTTCCGCACTGGAAAGCGGCAAATACACCATGAACCTGACTTCCTGCCATTGCAACGAAATGTGCAGGCTCATACTCTCTACCGTAATGGATCGAAAAGCGGAAGGAGTGAAGCTTTATTATACCTCCGAAGTGGCAGACGATTTCCAGATCACCACAGATGAACAACGCCTGCAACAAGTGCTTATCAACTTCCTTACCAACGCAGAGAAGCACACAGAAAAAGGGGAAATCCATCTGCATTGTTCACTGACCGAGTATCCCGACAGAATCACGTTCTCTGTCAGCGACACCGGGCCGGGCATCCCTGCCGATAAGATGGATAGTGTATTCGAACGCTTCAAGAAGTTGGATGAGTTCAAACAGGGATCAGGACTGGGACTGAATATATGCCGCACCATAGCCGAACGATTACATGGAGAAGTCAAAGTAGACAAGAGCTACACCAATGGTGCACGTTTTCTGCTTATACTTCCATTAAAATAAGATTAGCTATTGACTTTCCTCTTTTTATTTTGTATCTTTGAGGAACAGAAAAAGAAAAAGCAATATGAGTTATATAAAATCAAGACATAATAACACATTATCAAAACATATATTTCCATATATGGAAGAACCGAATGGGAGAAAATCAGTATTGATTTTCTCCATTTTGTATATATAAATCCCACATATTCCAATAATTCTCTGAAAATAGTTTCTAATAAACTCAGATACCGTTCTTAATAAACTCTCTCACTATTTATTAAAAACGGTATTCGGATTTATTATAGAAATGTAAATATATTGTTGCTAACAATATAGAAGTCTATTCAAAGATGAGTAAGGCAAACATCGAAACAGTCAATATTACGTACAAATAAGCTATAACAAATTTCTTACATCCTAATAGAGAGATACTTCTTCAAGGCATCTTCCTCCGTTTTTGCAACCAAACTATAGAAATCATCATGTTGTTGTTCCGTATGTGAACGTTCTAATGACTTAAGAAGTGACTTTGCATCCACAAAAAAAGAAAAAGCCCCGAAAGATGTCTCTTTCAGGGCTTTTCTTCGTTGGACTACCAAGATTCGAACTTGGACAAACAGAACCAAAACCTGTTGTGCTACCATTACACCATAGTCCAAACTTATGTGCTTTCTGTTAAAAAGCGGTGCAAAGATAGAGGTTTGCAAGCAAACCTCCAAATATTTCGTTCACTTTTTTATATTCTATCGAATGAATCATGCATTATTACTTTGCAATCAGCAGATAATAGTTCTTTTTGCCGCGCTGAACAAGCAGATATTTCTCGTCGAGCAGGTCAGCAGTCGTAATTACCTGATCAAAGGCTGCCAGCTTCTCCTTATTCAGCGAAACGCCACCGCCCTGAACCAATTTACGCATTTCACCTTTCGACGCAAATACGGCCGCATTATCAACGAATAGATCAACAGCCTTTACTCCTTCTGCCAATACATCACGGGAAATCTCAAATTGAGGCACTCCTTCGAATACAGCAAGCAGCGTATCTTCATCCAGTTTGCGCAAAGCTTCCGAAGTCGCATTACCGAATAGAATGTTCGATGCGTCTACTGCTGCGTTATAATCATCTTCAGAGTGAACCATTACAGTCACTTCCTTAGCCAGACGCTTCTGAAGGAGACGCAAGTGCGGAGCTACCTGATGTTCGGCAATCAATGCTTCAATTTCTTCTTTCTCGATGGAGGTGAAGATTTTAATATAACGTTCGGCATCGGAGTCGCTTACGTTCAACCAGACTGATAGAACTTGTATGGTGAAGTATAGCGAGGGTCCAGCCAGATATTTCCGGATTCTGTTTTACCAAACTTACCACCATCAGCCTTTGTAATCAGCGGGCAAGTCAATGCGAACACCTCTCCCCCATTGGTACGGCGGATCAATTCGGCACCGGTAGTGATGTTTCCCCACTGGTCGGAACCACCCATTTGGAGCTTACACCCCTTTGTTTCATACAAATGAAGAAAATCATATCCTTGAAGCAATTGGTAAGTGAACTCGGTAAATGACAATCCATCACGTGCTTCACCATTCAGACGACGTTTCACAGAGTCTTTCGCCATCATATAGTTTACAGTGATGTGCTTACCTACTTCGCGAACAAAATCGAGGAAAGTGAAGTCTTTCATCCAGTCGTAATTGTTCACCAACTCGGCACGGTTAGGTACATCCGACTCGAAGTCGAGGAACTTGGCAAGCTGATTCTTGATACATGCCTGATTGTGACGCAATGTCTCTTCGTCCAGCAGGTTACGTTCTGCCGATTTACCGGAAGGGTCACCAATCATACCTGTAGCGCCACCGATCAGTGCCAACGGCTTATGACCGCAGCGTTGGAAATGACGAAGGATCATCACTCCACAAAGGTGACCAATGTGTAGCGAATCGGCAGTCGGGTCGATACCCAAGTAGGCAGTCACCTGCTCTTTGCTTAACAACTCTTCTGTTCCCGGCATGATGTCCTGCAACATGCCACGCCATCTCAATTCTTCTACAAAATTCATCGTATTACTCTTTAATTATTTGGTTTTTATTGTATTTCAATTCCATGTGCGACAAAAGTACGACTCTTTCTCGGAAGATACAACTCTTACGCCTTAAAAAAGACATTTTGGATATTCCGGCGAATCACCTCACGCAACGCTTCCACTTCTACCCCACGCACCCTGGCTGCCTGACACAGGATATCTTCAATATCAAGCAAGCTGTCATCCGTTTCCAAAAACAGGCGTTCATCGGGGACTATCTGCATCGTTTCATCGGGATAATATTCCCCAAAAGAAAGATAAACCCCTTTCTTCAACAACTGTACCGCCTGCTCCGGTTTTCCACGAAAGCCATGCCATATCCAAGGTTGTTGGGGGCGAGATTCTTTTTTCACGCCCAGCAGTTCTTCCATTGCTTTCACGCAGTGGATAATCAAGGGCAAACCGAGCTTTTCCGACAACTTACCTGTTCCTTAAACACCGCTAACTGAAGCTCCATCGGAGCTTTTGCCAATTTATCCAACCCCGCCTCTCCTACAGCTACAAACTGCTTTCTCTGCAGCTGCTGTTGAAGAAAGTTCAATTGCTGACTGATATTACTCTCTCTCACCTCCCAAGGATGAATACCAATAGAATAATAAGATCCTCTACCCACAGCCACTTCCACATTCTCTGCCAGAGGCATATACAATGGAGAGTCTGCCAATAACGGATAATTGATGATGGATTTTCCTTGGGTATCAACTTCCTGTTTATGAGTATGGATATCTAAAATATCAGTCACATTCTTTTTCATTTTCTATTTCTCGTTTCAGTTGTCTCAAGGCACGGGATCATAACCGGAACCACCCCAGGGATGGCATCGCAGAATACGCCGCACAGCAAGATAAAGCCCCTTTATAGGACCATGTTTCTTAATTGCTTCGAGCGCATACGCTGAACAAGTAGGCGTGAACCGACAAGAGGGAGGAGTAAGGGGTGAAATACAAATCCGGTAAAAATAGATGGGAACAAGCAGGAAGAAGGAAAATACCTTTCTCAAAATTCCCGTAACGAATACCCACGCAGTAGATATCCGGGAGTTATGAGGTTTCATGAGAATAGTTTTTCGGAGATGCGCGCAAGCGCTATTTTCATTTTCTCTTCCAGCTCGGCAGTAGCAACAAGCTCGTCCGACAGATAGATAAAGGCAACGGCTAACCGTTGTCCCGGCGTTGCAGTTCATCCACCAGAAGAGACTTGTTCTTCCGGTAGGCTTCACGTATCTGGCGTTTCACCCGGTTGCGTTTCACCGCCCGTTTAAAACGACGTTTCGATACACTGATTAATATGGAAGCAGGAGCCTCGCCCTGCTCGACAGGCATATATACAACGCGTATCGGAAAGATGGAAAACGATTTAGAAACACCGCCTTCAAACATCTTTCCGATCAAAATTTTACTATTCAGCCTTTCGGCTTTACACAAAGTATATATACCCACTCTGTTTATTTATTGTTTTCCTTGATAAACATGTCAAGTGCGGCAGTCATTGACGGAGCCTGCACCGTAGGAGCCTCAAGGTCCAGACGGAGACCTGCGTCACGTACAGCCTGTGCGGTAGTAGATCCGAACGTTCCGATCTTAATCTCTTTCTGATTAAAATCCGGGAAGTTCTTCTTCAAAGAAGTCACTCCGGCAGGGCTGAAGAACACTAACATATCATAATCAAACTCTTCGTCCGGTGTAAAGTCGTTGCTCACCGTGCGATACATCACAGCTTCCGTATGCTGAATGTTGTTCTTGTCGAGCAGGTTTTTCACATCGTCATTATGTACGTCTGACATCGGAACGAGATACTTCTCCGTTTTATGCTTCACGATGGAAGGAATCAGGTCTTCAATCTTTCCAGTAGCTCCAAAGAAGATCTTACGCTTACGATATTGCACATATTTTTGAATATACAATGCAACAGCTTCCGTCACACAGAAATACTTCATAGTTTCGGGAATTGTCACGCGCAATTCAGTACACAAAGTGAAAAAATGGTCAATAGCATGGCGCGAAGTGAATATTACGGCAGTGTGGTCGAGAATCGAAATTTTCTGTTGCCGAAATTCTTTCGCCGAAAGACTTTCAACCTTAATAAAGGGCCGGAAATCTATTTTAACGCCATACTTTTCAGCTATGTCGTAATAGGGAGATTTCTCTGACGCAGGCTTAGGCTGCGACACTAGTACTTTTTTAATTTTCAACGTCCTAAAATTTTATTAGCAAAATATTGTTCATTTGAATCATACCCTGATACAGTAAAGACAAGGTACTATTTCAAGAGCGCAAAAGTACAAATTAATAGGAAAAGCCCGCTAATTGATGAAAAAAAGCTTTATCCACTTATAAAACATCAATATTTTAGTGAAAATTAAAATAATAGACCCAATTATAACCAAATTCGTTAGACTCAAATCAAAATAAACCAGGAAAAGAACGAACGGAAAAAGGGCAAATCCGACATAATATATGAGCGCAGAATACGATTCCAGCCATATATTTGTCTTATTTTTATCAAAAAACGTCCACCCCAGAAACATATAAAGCAACCATTTTAGTAAGAAATAAGCGAGGCAAAAACCAACGTAAATACCAGCAAAAGGAGGGAGGATACATGGTCCATCAGAGCAGGACATGTATCATGAAAATAATTGAGAAATGTGATGCCCGACAAGACACAGGTCTGCAATACAAGCACAAGGAGATAACGCACATCAGCCGCCGTAGAGCTATCAAAAATGCTCGTCCGTTCGCGATGTAACACAAAGTCTTTCACCTGTTGGGAGAGAAATTTCTTTCCACGTGCCAAGGCAATGGAGGAGAGAAAGAAGCAAGCCAGCAATGTCAGCGCAATAGCATCATCTGTACGGGGAGAGTAGGAGATAGGGGTTCCTTCAAAGCCAGAATCAACCTCTTGTACAGCATGAAGATCGGCCAACTGCAGGCTATCACTGTCTGCCTTTGCCGGACTAATCTGTTTCTGCTGGAGAAGAGACAAGGTATCCGTGTTCTGGGAACTTAGTGTATCACCTATCATATCGCTGCAAATTTACGAATGGAAATATCCCATACAGGAGTCTCATAAAGCAGCTGAACTGCTTCTTCCGGTGTCTGCGCCACTTTCCATATATCACCGTGTTGGCGTCGCATAAAGTTTTCATCGATTGCTTTTTCAAGCATTTCGAGCAATGGATCGAAAAATCTGTTTGTATTGAGAATTATAATCGGATTGAGATACAACCCCAATTGTTTCCAAGTGATAATTTCCAGCAATTCTTCAAGGGTACCGCATCCACCCGGCAAAGCGATGATACCATCACTCAAATTGGCCATCTTCTGTTTGCGTTCGTGCATGGATTCTACCTCGATCAGCTCTGTCAGTCCAGTATGATGCCAGTTTTGTTCCACCATGAAGCGGGGAATCACTCCGGTCACTTCACCGCCATTTTTCAACACAGCATCTGCCACAGAGCACATCAGCCGATACTTCCAGCTCCGTTTATCAAACGGATATGGTGTTCGGCAAACAGACGGCCGAGAGTCTCGGCTGCTTGAAAGTAAACAGCATCTATCTTGGTACTGGAAGCGCTATATACGCATACGGAATTTATCTGGTTCATCTTCATCACTATCCATTATTATATCGAGAAGGCAAAATTACGAAAAAATTCCGTTATTCATATTCAACTTAATCAGAGATCATTTTTATCTCCGCATTTATCTATCTTCATAAAAAAAATCTTGGACTTCTTACTTTTTAGAAGTCCAAGAGCTTTTCTCACAGAGAATACATCTATCACAGATTTCTCATCTACTAACAGGTGTATCACATTGTTGCTGAATGAACTTCATTATCCGAACTATAAAATCGTTCGAACACCCTACCAGTAGTATTTCAGCACACAACTAAAAAAAGTGATTTTAATTTTACGTTTCAATATACCTTAATGGACCTTTCACAAGGCTTATTAAGCCCACGAATAAAAGTTAACCGATTCTTTCCCCTTTCGGTCATCTAAATCGTCATTTCAGCAATGCGCCATATATTTCAGCAGCGGGGCTTCAACAGTTAATGATTTAGGTATATCATCTTATGTTAGTTGCAAATAATATATATTCCAAAGATTTAATCTAATTCAAAATCTCCGATAAAGGCTTCCTTCGGAAGTTGTATCTCCAAGTATATTTACCTTTTTCCTCACCTGCAAGATCAATATAAACCTTATCTACATTTAAATCAGTAGATGTATAAACGACTTCTCCTGTCTCTGCATCCTTGATGGTAACAGTTACAGTAGGAACAGTAGAAAGAAGGTCAATAGTCAACAATGAGTTTTCAATAAAAGCATCAGGAGAAACAGGAATAGACCGATGTTGCACCTGAGTTTTAGTTCTTAATTTAATTTGGCGTGCAGTTACCATTTCATCCGCATAAGAAAACATACTTACTTGAAGTAAAACTGTCAACAACAAAAAAGGTAAAAATTTAGCTTTCATAATAAATGGGTTTAAAATTTCGCTCCAAAAATACACAGATGAAACAAAAGAAACGATTTTTATGTGGTAACAATGGTAACAGCAAGTTATTCAAAAGCAAAAAGAGCAAAAACGAATCAATATATCTCACTGATTATCAGCACCAAAAACACGTTCAAAAATTTGTGTATCCATTTTATTCTTTATACGATTTTTACGTGTCTTAAGAGCATCTGACGTAGCATCCATTAGCTCCATCATGACAGTTTTTGAACAACAAAGCAATGAAAGAACACAATAAAATACATCATCACCAGTTAAAGCCGGACAACGTTCTTTCAGATTTACCATCACATCAACGAATGCATTAGAAATGGTAGAACGTATCTCCTTCCTTAAACTACGCATTGCCAATAATTGTTTCGGAGTTGCTTTCTCTAGTATTTCTAATTGTTCATAACAATCTGTTGTTTTAAGTACAGATATACATAATTGAATCTGTTGTTCTGTCAACTCCGACCTTTTCTTATCTATATGCTCTTTATTAGATTCAGACACTTCCTCTTCTTTTAACAACATAGTATCCACTCGCTTTTGAGTTAGTTCGTGTTGCAAAGCTATATAATACTTCTTTCTTTTTCTGTCATTCCACATAAAATAGAAAACGCATATAATCATCAAAGAAAAAAATGCAGTAATCAAAATGAAAATCAGCGTTCTAGTACGCTCCGACAACAATCTCTTATGTTCTTCTAATTGATGTTTATCCATAAGTCGATTAAGTTCCTCATTGTCTGTCATAAATTGAATAGAATCATAAAGTTTCTTATATGCATCCATGTTCTCTGTCGCTGTTTTCCATTCACCTCTTTTCTTTGCTATCTGATACATCCCATCATAACATACGGCCCTCCCATTAATATCAAGAGAACCCATTTCTTTATTAAAAAAATAACTGGCAGAGTCAAGCTTATTCAAATTAAACATAATTTCAGCTTTCAACAAATAAGCATTAGCTGCTTCATCATGCCCCATTACCATAATAGCTTTCGATATATATTGATCCGCTCGGATATAATCTTTCTTTTCATTGTAAATCATAGCAAAATCATGATAAATCGCTCCTATCATACTAGAATCCTGTACTACTAATGCACAATCAAGAGCTTGCTGATAATAGTATAAAGCACTATCTTTCTCATTTTGCGAAAAGAATATGCCTGCAATTCCTCTTAATGGATATACCTGCGCACTTTCTCCTTCCAATATCTGATAAGCTGTACGATATGCTTCCATGGCTACGTTGTTTAAACCATCTTTTTCATAACATTCCGCAAGATTATCATATATCATTGCCAAGAATTCATTCCGAATAGGCATCAGACGAATTGCAGCCAAATATTCTTCTACAGCAAATGAAGTATACCCTTTCTCTAAATAAGTAGCTCCCCAATAATAATGAGCTTTTGCAGCACGTACACTTTTCTTCTTATCACCATAGTATTCAACAGCCGTTTTTATCAGCGAGTCATCTCCTAAAGCAATATAATTTTTATGCCTTGCTTGCGTAAGCAATAGCGCATAAAGTGCTCTGTCAGCACGTGGTAATTTCTGTGGGGAGGAAATTGATTCCAAAATGGATAATGCACTATCAGGATATATTTCCATCAATGAGTCAGCAGATAGTAGCAATGGACTCTTCACCGAAGAAGAGCAGGAAGATAGAGAGACAGACATCAGAATGCTACCTACGCTGACAAGTAAACTAAAGAACAACAATAAATAGCGTTTAGGATAACAACATCTTGTTTTCATTAGGCAGTCCGTTTATTTACAGGTCAAAAGTAGCAAATTCCGGCAAAAGAAGTTTAATATCCAAAAGATATTTATTTAAATATAACTTATTTAAAATCAAGAGCCACAACCTCATATCCTACTAGAAGGAGTTGAGATTGTGGCTCTTATCGAATGAGCTAAGCTCGCTTTCAGACTGTTTTACAGACCAAAAGCAGCTTTAATTTTATCTACGTAGTCGAGTTTCTCCCATGTAAAGAGTTCCACTTCCACTGTTTTATCTCCTTCGTAACGAGAAGAAAACTTCTTCGTTATCACTTGCGGTTCACGTCCCATGTGACCATAAGCGGCTGTTTCCTGATAAATAGGATTACGAAGTTTCAGACGTTCTTCGATTGCTTTCGGGCGAAGATCGAACAACTGATCGATAACGCGGGCAATCTCACCATCCGTCATGTTAACGTGGGAACGGCCATAAGTATCTACAAAAATATTGATCGGACGAGCCACACCGATAGCATAGCTCACCTGTACAAGCATTTCATCTGCTACACCTGCCGCAACCATATTCTTTGCGATATGGCGTGCTGCATAAGCTGCACTACGGTCTACCTTGCTAGGATCTTTTCCGGAGAAAGCACCACCACCGTGAGCACCTTTACCACCATAAGTATCAACGATAATCTTACGACCTGTCAAACCGGTATCTCCGTGAGGACCACCAATTACGAACTTGCCCGTAGGATTCACATGATAAATGATTTTATCATTAAACAGTGCCAATACCTTATCGTGATGAATAGAAGCAATTACACGAGGCATCAGAATCTCGATCACATCACGGCGGATGATAGACAACATTTCTTCGTCAGCTTTCAGTTGAGCAGCTTGAGAGTCATCTTCCGGTTGGATAAAGTCATCATGTTGTGTAGAAACAACGATTGTATCGATACGGACAGGCGTTCCGTTGTCATCATATTCGATAGTAACCTGGCTTTTGGCATCGGGGCGGAGGTAAGTCATTACCTTTCCTTCACGACGAATGTCGGCCAGCACTTGCAGAATGCGGTGTGCCAAATCAAGAGAAAGCGGCATGTAGTTTTCCGTTTCATTGGTAGCATAACCAAACATCATTCCCTGGTCGCCTGCGCCCTGTTCCATCGGATCCTGACGCTCTACACCACGGTTGATATCGGGGCTTTGCTCATGAATAGCGGAAAGTACACCACAAGAGTTGCTTTCGAACATGTACTCTCCTTTGGTATAACCGATTTTCTTAATCACTTCGCGTGCAATGAGTTGTAGGTCAACGTACGCTTTTGTTTTCACTTCACCCGCTAGCACCACTTGTCCGGTAGTCACTAGTGTTTCGCAAGCTACTTTCGAACTGGGGTCGTAAGCCAACAGTTTGTCAAGCACGGCATCCGATATTTGATCGGCTACCTTGTCGGGGTGTCCTTCTGACACCGATTCGGATGTAAATAAGTATCCCATCTTTCTTAAATTAAGAATTAAAAAATAAGAATTAAGAATGAGAGAGTAGGAGAGGCGAGTGCTGCAAAGGATAAGCCGAAAGGCGTCAATCAGACGTGTTTTAGCATTTTTTTCCGTGGTTGCAAGCTACTCAAATCTGTCCACACTTTCATTTCGGTTGCAAATATAAAGAGATTTCGGAGATAATGAGTATCTTTGCCACGTATTTAACACATAAATAGATTTATAATGATTCTAAATAAGAAATTAAAAACGCTTTTGGTGCTGGCGCTCTATGTAGGATTCACGATTGCTATCTACGCCATTGTTTGCCATTTCATCGACAAGCCGTTTCAGGAGATTCATTTGCTGTATGCAGTACTGATAGGATGCATCGCCTATTTGCCGGTGTTTATTGCGGAGAAAAAGAAGAAGTAAGCTCTTTCATCGTTTTTCCGAGTACCGGATGCACTAATCCGGGAGCAATTTCCGCCAGTGGTTTCATAACGAAGTCACGTTCTGTCATCAACGGATGGGGGAGGGTTAACTCTGCTCCGGAAGCAGAAATCACAGAAAGCACTAAATCTTCATAAAGTAACAGGTCAATATCAATCAGGCGGTCGCTATATATTCCGTTGACGGACTTTTTGGTACGCCCCAGCTCCTTTTCAATCATTTGCGTCTCTTGCAATACTTCCAATGGAGATAATTCCGTCTCTACACAAGCGGCCGCATTCAGGAAACTGTTTTCAGAAGCAAATCCCCAAGGGGCAGTAACATAAAAAGCAGACAGGGAAACTACTTCCCCTACCTGCTCTTCTATTTTTTGCACGGCATCCCGGAGATTCTGTTCTTTATCTCCAAGGTTAGTGCCGAGTCCCAAATAAACTTTTGCCATTATTTGTCCAGAATCAGCATTGCATCTCCATACGTGCCGAAACGGTAACCTTCCTTCAAAGCTACATGGTAAGCATCCATCACCTGGTCATAACCACCGAAAGCAGCTACAATCATCAGCAGGGTAGAAAGCGGCATGTGGAAATTGGAAATCATTGAATTGGCTACGGTAAACTCATACGGAGGGAAGATAAACTTATTAGTCCACCCTTCGAATTCCTTCAAATGTCCGTCGGTGCTGACTGCGCTTTCAATAGCACGCATCACGGTCGTACCTACCGCACAAACATTTCTGCCATTATCTTTGGCACGGTTAACGGTTTTCACCGCCATTTCGTTTACAAACATTTGTTCCGAATCCATCTTATGCTTTGTCAAGTCTTCTACGTCAATGTCGCGGAAGTTACCCAAACCAGCGTGCAAAGTGATATATGCAAAATCTATACCTTTGATTTCCAAACGTTTCATCAATTCACGGCTGAAGTGCAAACTGGCAGTCGGAGCAGTCACCGCACCTTCGTTCTTCGCAAAGATAGACTGGAAACGTTCTGCATCTTCCGGTTCCACGGGACGGTTGATGATAGAGTGGGGAAGTGGAGTCTCACCCAAAGAGTACAAAGCCTTTTTGAACTCGTCATGAGGTCCGTCATAAAGGAAACGGAGCGTACGTCCGCGGGAAGTGGTGTTATCAATCACTTCGGCCACCATCGAATCGTCCGGACCGAAATACAGTTTGTTACCGATACGGATCTTACGTGCCGGATCGACCAATACGTCCCACAAACGAAGTTCCTCATTCAACTCACGCAACAAGAATACTTCGATACGAGCACCTGTCTTTTCCTTGTTACCATACAAACGGGCAGGGAATACCTTCGTATCGTTGAATATAAACACATCTTTATCATCAAAGTAGTCCAACACATCTTTGAACATCTTGTGCTCAATCTTACCTGTATTACGATGCAATACCATCAAACGCGACTCATCTCTATATTTCATAGGATGTAGAGCGATCTTATCCTCGGGTAACTTAAATTTGAATTGTGATAATTTCATATCTATTCCTTATTACGTTAATTATTTTCTTCCTCATTTTCTATCTCCTGTCCGTCGATCCACTCTTTAAAGTGTTCGGGATTCAGACAGTCTTCCAACCGGACATCACCTACACGGGTACGGATCAATCCTGTCAGGTGAGCTCCGCTATGGAGTGCTTCGCCGATGTCGCGGGCCAGGGCACGGATATAAGTCCCTTTGCTGCATACAACACGGATTTGAATCATCGGTTCCGGATCATCCAGGCGACATTCCAGCAATTCAATCTCGTCGATAACAAGCTGTTTTGCTTTTAGTTCGACTTCTTCTCCTTTCCGGGCCAGTTCATAAGCACGCTTGCCGTCTACCATACAGGCAGAGAAGGCAGGGGGGACCTGATCGATGGCACCGATAAAGTGCGTCAGCACTTCTTCCACCAGTTCCCTTGTGATATGCTCGGTAGGGTAGGTGGCATCTATTTCATGTTCCAAATCGTATGACGGGGTAGTAGCGCCCAAGCGCAACGTTGCTACGTACTCCTTCGTATGATATTGAAACTCTTCTATTCGTTTGGTTGCCTTGCCTGTACATACAATCATCACCCTGTTGCAAGAGGGTCCAGTGTTCCGGCATGCCCGACTTTTAGTTTTTTCACTCCGATCCGACGGCAAATATGATAGCGGGCGTGCCCTACTACTTTAAATGAAGTCCATCCGAAAGGTTTATTGAAAAACAGTACTTCTCCCTTTTTAAAATTCATCAGCCAATTTCTAAGTTGTATCCAAGCAGCAGCATTACCAGAATGGTTCCGCCAACAATAATTCTATACCAGCCAAACGCCTTAAAGCCATATTTCGTAACAAAGCTAATAAAGAACTTGATAGCCAGCAAAGCAACGACAAAAGCCACCACATTACCGATAATAAGTGCCGGCATATTGTTAACAAGAATCTCTGAACCGCCATCCAGGAAGAGTTTCAACACCTTGTAACCGGTTGCCGCAAACATAGTTGGCACGGCAAGGAAGAATGAAAACTCGGCAGCATCCTTGCGAGTCAGCTTCTGGGCCATACCTCCAACGATGGTAGCCATCGAACGGGATACTCCCGGTATCATGGCAATGCACTGAAACAAACCGATATTGAATGCCTTTCTTTCTGTCAGCACCGTATCTTCGCTTCCTTTCGAAAAGATCTTATCGCAGAACAACATGAATATACCACCGATCACCAACATCACTGCCACTATTGCTACGCTCTCCAGCATCTCGTCTATCTTATCGCTGAACAGGAATCCCAAAATGGCAGCAGGAATAAAAGCAACCAGTAATTTCCAGTAGAAATCGAATTTATGCAGAAAACACTTCAAAGCGGAAGCACCCGCAGGAGCCGGTGTATGATTCAACCGGAAAAAACGTTTCCAGTAAAGGCAGACAACTGAAAGAATTGCGCCAAACTGAATAATTACAGTAAATGCTTTTACAAATTCTGTACTTTCTACTCCTAATATGTTTTGTGTAATAATCATGTGTCCTGTAGAAGAAACCGGTAGAAACTCTGTCAACCCTTCTACAATAGCAATAATAATCGTCTCAAATGTTGTTAAATCCCCCATCTTTATTCTTCTGTTTTTTGTGTTTTAGGTTTGCGTAATACAGCGTAAATCATAGACAAGAAGCCAAACAGGCAAACGACTGGCGCTACCTTGATTCTGCGTACACTGAAAATATCGGGTTCAAAAAGCGTTTCGGACGATGTAGGTCCCGTCATCAATAGAAAGCCGATAATAACAATCGCCATCCCTATTGCGAGCAAGATAAAGTTCACTTTATCAAAGGCAAATTTCTGCTTGTCAGACATAGTTTATTTAATTACAAATTACTAATTTCAATCATTCCCTTAATCTATCAGTCGGTTGTTACGGATGCTAATCACACGCAAACACAGGTTTGCCGTCAGCCATTCGCCATCCGCTAAATATAGTACAGGCTGTTTGCTTTCATTCTCAAGTATTTATTCATGGAGAAATAGGCGCATAGCCACGTTATTACAATTCCAAACGCCAATACGCTTGCACAGACTATCAACATGACTTCAGGCGTGATGACCTGAAGCAATTCCTGTTCGTACGTCACGGCCCAATAAGCGGTCCCCATCAATATGGAATCGGCAACGATGGCTGCCAATATCCCGCTCCATACATTCTTTCGAAGGAATGGCCCCCGGATGAATCCCCAACTCGCTCCTACCAACTTCATGGTGTGAATGAGGAAGCGTTTGGAGTAAATAGCCAGTCTTATGGTATTGTTTATCAGGGCAAAAGAGATAAAAGTAAGCACTACCGCCAAGGCAAGCAGTACCAGACTGATATTTCGTATGTTATCATTCACGGCGTCAATTAACTCCTTTCGATAGAGCACATCTTGTATGTTGGTGTTCTTTTTAATCATTTTCTCTATCTTCGCAATGCTGTCGGAGTTTGCATAGTCGGAATGGAGTTTGATTTCAATGGAAGCGGTAAAAGGGTTATAGCCCAAGAATTCTTCCGGATCGGTTCCCATTGCTTCCGTCTGTTCTTTCAGTGCTTGTTTTTTAGAGATATATTCGGATTGTTTCACGAAAGGTTCCTGATTCAGCTTCTTCTGAAGTTTCAGTATATTCGCTTCTTTCATGTCGTCACTGATAAGAACGGAGAAACTGATATTCTCGCGGACATATACGGAAAGATTGTGTGCTGTCAATACGAAGAAGACAACCAGTCCCAGCAACAGCAACACTAATGTCGTACTGATACTCGACGTAATGAACTGCATGTCGAAGATTGAACCTGACTTATATTTGTTTTGATCTCCCATGCGTTATCTCTTTTTTCGGAATACATAAATCATGGAACTACTGCGTTCTTTCCGTCCTAAAGCATTAAACCATGCTAACGTTCCGACAAACATCCCTTTCAGGAAACTGCACGAACTGCCACGATGTTTTTCGCTCAACATGGATACGTAGAACGCATCGAACGGCATCGGATGACGCGCCGCCATAATAAAGCCATGACGGGAAGCCAATTGTTGTATAGTGCCCGGAGTAAAATGCCAGAGATGACGGGGAACGTCGTATGCCGCCCAATACTCGCCATAACGTTGAGCATCATAAGAAGAGCAGTTGGGTACAGCTACAATCAATACTCCTTTTTCTGTCAGCAACTCATGAATCGCTGCCACACCTCATCAAGGTGTTCCAAATGTTCCATCACATGCCAAAGAGTGATAACATCAAAGCTGCCGGGAGCAAACTCTTTCAAAGCCGATTCGGGCTTTACGTCCAGATCGAAATGCAACTTCGCAAACTCACGTGCCTGCGGACTTTTCTCCACCGCCTCCACTTTCCATCCCCGGCGAACCATCGCATCAGAAAAGTAACCGGTTCCCGTACCTATATCGAGCAAACGCCCTGTTTTACGATGCGCTTCCTTAGCTACCAGGCGCGCTTTGCGGCCCAGCATATAGGAACGTACATAATGGTAGATATTATTCATCGCGCCTTTGCGCGTATCAGTGTGAGAGATATAGTCGGGAGTCTCATAATACTTGCCTATCTCTGCTTCCACGGGGACTCCTTGTGTGAATGTAAATCCACAGTCCTCACACGAATACAGTTCAAACTGTTCGCCCGAAGCATAAAAATCCGTACAAGTCATGACGCGTTTCAAGTGCGCACCGCCACACACCGGACAAGCATTTATACTGAGTTTCTCCATTAACTATCTAAGCAAAATTAAGTGCTGCCTCGAATGACAAGACAACACTATACCCGAATTTGGTGCAAAGAAACAAATAAAAAGTGATGGATTGGGGTTTCGTTAAGGACTTTTAATAGATAAACCAATTAAGACATCAGTATCTACAATTAGGCTAGCTGAAATATCAAATGCATATTCTGCATGCGCAGACATGTGGTTAGGCAAATTTAATCTATTATATTGAGAAAGCAACCTTTCATTTCCGCATTTATGTAAAAGCAAATAAAAAGTTACCCTGATATGGAATAATTTCTAATTCCATATCAGGGTAACAAACGTCGTATATATAAAACACCAGTAATACCCCGACACAAGTTGAACATATTTGGTCAATTCGTATCAGGGTAAGAGATTTACCTGATTCACGTTTCTTTGAAATCTCTCATCTGCATCATCTGATAACCTCTGCTTATCAGCATTATTCATAGCACCCCATTTATCAGACCAAAATCTGAATCTCGACATTTCCCCATACTTCTTATCATATATACCATGGTTTAATATCTGAAATTGAATACTAGGAGACGTCATAGAAACATTAAATCCATAATTATCAATATCATGAAACATCACTTTTGTTTGAGATTTTTTTCCATTTACATTTATAAAGCTGTATGTTGATCTGCAAAATAGATTATAGAAATATTCCCAGGGATCTTCTTTCAACGTAAGATTTCTAAAGAACTCATCTTGACGAGGCAGACTTTTATATTCTAAAATTTTTTTCATTCGGTCCCAAAATAATGGGCAAAGAATCACTAAGTGACAAATAAAGGCTATCCTGACCATCTACAACAGCATAATGTTTTTAGTACTTGATGACAGGTAAACAACGGAATCTGTATTGTTTTTCAGATACATTTGTCCATATACGTTCTTTATCATTGTAGTATTCTGGTTCTCATTCCAAAGCAAATTCCGTTTTATACTATCCACATTACAACTTAAATAGGAATCGCTCAACTCAACATCATGAGACATAACCCCCATCTGTACTGGGCATCCTTTCACATATCCCGAAAAATATGGCCACAATTCGGTAATATTAAAATATGTGCCCCATCCCCTAAGCAATGAAGTATCTATTAATATTTTCTTCTCTCCAAGTTTGGAAACAACCAAAAGCCAACTCTTTCCCCCGTCTCCTTCTACCACAAGATTGCCCGAATAACCAGACGCCTCTATCATTTCCTTTACAGACATTGGTGCCTCATCCAATTCTATAAAACAGAGATACTTATCCTTGTACTTAATGATCTTTGAAGGATATTCAAATTTTAAATCTGCCGGACAATCAGCTGCTTGAATACTGTATATATGATTGGAATCATTAATAGCCAACTCATATAATACTACATATTCATTAGCAATCAAGCCACTATCCACAAGCAATTTGGTTTGCGCTTCCACCGCTTGCTGAACTTTGTTATAGTAGCTGTTTACAGCCTACTATAACAAATAATAATATCAAATTTAGAAACGTAGTTCTCATTACTTCATAAATTTATCATTTAACTTATCTAACAACGTTTTACCCGTATCTATTTTATATGCATTATTACCAATACGTGAATCTTCACTATTGTAGAAGAATAATACTTTACTATCCCTGTGATAGACAGCACCTGTCTTTATTTTCAAATTTTTCATGTCTTGGTCAGAAGCTTGGGCATTATATGGATGTGAATGCATATCTATCACTTTATCTCCTTTTACATTCAATTCACTCTGTTTATCAGAGAATACACTATCTTCTCTACCCGAAGTTCCGATAATAGCCGTTTTATCTCCCTTATCATTATACATATCCAACTTCCATTCAACAGAAGTGTTATCAGCTCCAAATTTGAAAACTTCGGCTGCATCCTCAAGGCTTGATGTTGAATTATAAGTTTCAAGACCTCCTGATTTACCATCTTGCATATTATACATTCCAGAAGTATTTTTTATCATTCACAGTTATCGATTCAACACCTGATCTAGTGCTCATCAATCTATCATCAGTAGAACCCTCTACAACAGTTTTGAAAAGCCTACCTGCACTGTTTACTGTATAATCAGTTTTTCCATCAATATCTACTCTCAACACTGGATTATTCTTACAGTAGCTATACGGATAAGATTTTTTATTTATTAAGTATTAACCCTCCAGGCTCTTCACTACAATATCCATATGTCGTATTAATTATTTGCCCATTAATATAGTTATACCACCAAAACATATCCATATCACCCCTAAAATGCATCTCAAACTGAAACTTTTTAGAATCAATGCAATTGATGAATATAGTTCGATCCGTCTTCTTAAAAAAATAGTCAAGAAAAGTCTCTCCGCAATAGAAATCATATCCTTTGTAATAGAATATAGCATCCGTGTACCTTGCATGATTTTTAAACCTAGGCAAATATTCAACTCCAATTGAGAATTCTGTCGAATCGGACAATATGTCAAAAGAAAAAGCTATTTTATTTTTTAATCCTTGATACATAGGACAGCCTTCTGTTTTCGTTATAATAGAATCTAATATTGGATATAAACATTCCTTTACTTCATACACTTTTATTTCCTTAGTTATATAATCTTTTGCTTTGTAAGGTTTAAACTTAACAATTTCTTCGCTAGACCTGCATCTAACAAATAGCAGAATTAACAACATGACAAATGAGAAATAAACTAATACTTTCATAACTTTTTTATTTCATTATTTACGTACTTTATTTGTATAGTCATAATATTTTCCATTGTTTAATATTCTAAAAACAGCTTTAGGAGAATCTTCTAATATATTTTTAGCGTTTCCTATGTCAGCATTATCTTTTGATGGCGTAGTACGTCCAATTCCTGGATGAATATGATCCGCTCTGATAACTTGAAAACCTAACCGAGTATATTTCCCAATCTGGTAACTTCCTAATCCTATTGTACTATTTTCATGACTTGTAGTTATCAGGTTAACACTATTCCCCTGATTATCATTCATTAAAGTATTACTCCATTCCACGTCAGTATTTTTATCTAAAAAGTTCATGATACTCAATGATTCATTATCACTTTTCACTTCATACGCGTGGCTTTTTATTGTTTTTCCAGTAGCTCTTCCCTCTTGACTCTGCATAACACCTGTAATTTGTTTAGAACTCATATTCTTCATTTCTGTACCCGAAGTATTCCTTTACTTATCTGTATCCCTGTCTTATTGCCAGTTTTATCATAGTCTTTTACAGTATTAGATGAATACTTTTCTTTACTATACAATACATCATAACTATTGCCCCCTTCATTATTTACTTTTGAAATATATCCATTCGTATCAACTGCATAACCCGTATAAAGCATACCTGTTGGATCAATATATCTTATAGGATTGTTATTGCAATACCCATAAGAACTTAATGAATAATACTTCTCCGCCATAGGATCCACCACATGCCATCTACCTAACGCAGCATTATAGTGCCTTGCCCCGTAATCGTACCAATCCAAACCATTCTTCCTATCCAACTCCTTACCATTATACTTATAAGCCTGAACAGAGGAAGAAGACGAAGCAAACGTACCACCGAAAGGATAATAATGATTCACCTCCTCTATGTTTCCATTTTCATCAGCAACCACACGATTATTTCCTTGATGGTCCTGAATATAATAATGATACTTGTTGTCCGAAAAAGAAACATAGCCGCCTTCCACAAGCAACGTTTTAGCTATACCATTTTCATAGATCACATTGCCGCAATAGTCAGTGGTAGTATTCGTATCACCTGCCTGATGAACTGTCCGAAGTTTTTTCCCTGTTGCATCATAACTATATGAAATATTACTACCATCACCAAAAGTTATCCGGCGAGGTAAATTTAAGAAATTATATTGAATATCAAGAATATTCTTATTCAAATCTTTCGTCAAATTACCATTCGCGTCATAAAAGTACTCAACTTCACTGGAAACACCATTTCTAAACTCAAAACCGTTATTGTAAACTGATGCAGTAGCCATATCTTCAACAGCCTCCAATTGATTGCCATTGTAAACCATATACAGACTATCAATAATTTCATAAGTATCAATCCCTGTCTGTCCATAACGTCCTAAAAAAGTTATATTCCCGTGTTTGTCATAACGATAAGAAGTATCAAAACAGTTCATTTTTCTATTATTACTCTCCAGATAATTTGCCGTCTTCAACCGCGACAAGGCATCATACGTAAAATCATACCCTCTTTGGATATTGTCTGAAGTCACTTTCCAATCCATACCGGAAATATTACCACTATAACAAACACTGTTAGTCCCGTTCGAACGTTTGTCATTATAATACAACTTCTGGCTAAACAGGGGACCGTTAATGGCTGTTATCCAAGAACGTACATTATAATCATACCAGCTTTCAAGACGTCCACAGTTGCCATGGCGGCATACATCCGACAAGCGCCCGAGAGCATCGTAATATTTATCCGTTAAAATAACAGGGTTTCCTCCATTCAAACTGTGCTTCGCAAGTAGCTGGCGTCCTGCATGATCGTACGTATAAGTATATTCTTCTGTCTGTGTACCTTTTCCTGCGGCGGAATGGACATGCTTCCGCTTCAAAGGATTACTGGTAAAGTCATAAGCTATATATTCTTTTTCAAAGCCTTCAGTTAAATGATTACCACTTTTACTCTGTATCATCCGTCCACGATAATCATAGTACATTACTGATGGAATATATCCAAGAATATTCAGATTAGCACTGTCACGATAGGCTGTTAGTGTTCCGGTCAACAAAGATTGAGCACTATCTTCAGATCGTTCTCCATAACCGGAAAGCGGCGTGTATTCGTAGTCCGAATTCGCGAAGGAAAGAAAGCCATTCATTCCCATGAAAGCATAGTTATCGTAATAGTTCACGGTTAGTATTTCCGCATCTATCAACGATGTTCCGGATAAAGAATAACCTTTGTAAAGCCCCGTATAATCATTGCAGACAACATTCACCACTGTATCAAGGGCACTTTGAGAAAGCTCAAAAGTATTCTTACAAACTCCTGTAAGACACACTCTTCCCAAACCGTCAGTAATGGAAAAACTCCACTCACCCCGTTTACGCTGTTCTCCATCCTGGGTAAATACAGGATAATCTGCTTTGTCATACACATAACGTATCCAATCCTGTCCCGGAAGTCGTTTTGCTGTTATTCGGAAGCGCTTGTCATACTTATAGAGATAGGCGTAATCGCGAAGAATGAACGAAGAGGCATTGTTCCACAGATTTCCAGATTTTATATAATCCGATGCTCTAGGTGGCAATACTACATGTAAATTTCCCCATTCATCATAGATGTAGTTTGTATCATAGAACTCATGATAGGGAGCACGGACTATTTGTCTGTTTAAAACTATTTGCCCAAAACGGTTTTTGAACTCAAGAACAGCGTTTCCTTCTTCATCCGTCCGACGGGTTACGTGAAGACTACCTGTCGGATAATTACCTGCCGGAGAGATGGCGACTAAAGTATCAGCATTTTCCGTCACATCCTTTATTTGATAACGGATACAATTAAGCGAATCATTTCCCACCACATTCGTCAACTGATATATTGTTTCAACGGCTTTTCCTTTTGAGTGCCAATCTTGTCCGGCGCCATATTCACGTATAGGACGATCAAGAGGTGACGACTCGTATTTAGTCAGCTGATAAGGAGCAGAATCATTGCAATTCGTGGATCGTATTCTTTGTTTCAATATTTCTGGTGATACATATACGCCCTCCCCGGCCGCACTCCAAGTCTCCACCTGCAACCATTGTTTTTCCACCCGCCCGAAAGCATCATATTCTGTCAGGCTGGCAAGATCGTTTTCTATAGCCGACCCTTTAACCAGAATCGTTTCTTCGATGCGGCCCATTTCATCAAAATAGTCCACTTTATCTTGCCAAGTAGCCCCGTAAGGATCACGAAAGCTGCGAGACAGAATATAGTTTTTATCTTCTGATTCCAATCTTCGTTTCAGGTGACTTGCATATGATATGCGTGGTGATTTTCCATTTTCACTCTTTCCTTTGGACACAACATAATAAGTTCCGGCCGCAAGTGAAGGCATCTCTAAATGAGCACTTAGGAAATCGCAAGCATTAGTTCCTGAATAATTATCGTTATAAGCCAATCGATTTCCATTTTTATCTAACAAGTACACTTCAGTATCCTCCACTTCCGAACCGCAATGGAAAATTTCCGCATCCATTACGCGAGGAAGTGTGAAACGGTAGCAAACTCCACTTCTGTAGTCATCATATCCCTGATATCCGACTTCAGGATTATTGGTGTCTTTTGTGTTCTCATAGATAAAAAGAGGGTCATAAAGACCAATATTTCCAATGCTTTCCGCAAATTCTGTGACAAAAGGTATTTCTACCGTTTTTGTCCCCATGATACGGGTTGTAATTCTTCCATTTCTTGTTGCTCCTTTGGACACCACATAATACATACCGGGTGGCATATTCAGTCTTTTCGAGTATGCTTGACCCAGATTGTCACACGCTCCTTCTACCGCAACTCCTACCGTACTGCGTATATCGTTACCGTTTTCATCCAACAGATAAAGAGAAGTCTCATCCATTTCCGAACCACAATGCGAAACGGTAATATCCATATTGCACAACAAATAGAAACCATAACAGACGCTATTTCTATAAATATCATCACTTCGATAGCCGATATATGGGTCGCTGGTGTCTTTAGTGTCTATGTAATTGAAATAACTGTTGTACTCGCCAATGTTTTTAGCAGATCTGATAACATTAGGTGACAAGCCTTGCAATTGAGTGTATACACTTCCCCTTACATTAGGACTCCAGTCCATTTCTATCATATAGGTTCCGGGAAGAAGGCAAGGAGCGACAACATAAGCATGTCCATCTACACAATGCTCATAATCACCAACGTTCGCAGCAAGTACCATATAATCTTTATCTAGCAAAAAGATACCAGTACCACCCTCCAATGTAGATTCACAATGTGAGACGACTATGTCCAGCGGACGAGTCAGCGTAAAGGAGTAACGAGTAGAAATATCTGTATAGTTCGGCGGATAAAGTCCCCACTTGGTAGAGAAGGGAGCTGAAAAGCTACCCAGATTTTCAATATCATCCGATGTCTGCCCAAATGTATTACCGATGGTCATAAAACAAAGAGCAAATAAAAGTAATATCCTTTTTTTCATATTTATTCTGCATTTATTGGTTCGCATAATTGTATTCACTTCTCTCAATTAATTCATGCCTGTTACCATTTATGATATACGTCTTAATTAATCGTCCCAAATCATCATACTCATAACAGGTGGTCAACCCCATAGGATTGGTTACTGACGCCACGCCTACCAACGGCTTGTATGCATAAGTCGTCACATGCGCTGAAGGCAGGGACTGACGTAATTTATCAATATTGTACATTGACGGTGACTTAGCAGCAGCAATATTTTTCACAACCTCTTTTCCACCCAATTTCGCGACAACTTCTTCATAAGTCGCATTTTCAATTAAAGCAATGACGTACTGATTACTATATCCATATAGATAGACCACATTTTCTTTACCACCCTTTGTCTCCTGACATTTACGTCCGTAGTCATCATAGATGTAAGTAAAGCAAGTGTCACCTTTTTCTGAAGCAGAACGACGAATAACCACGTTCTCCGGTTTATAGACATTGATGAAAGGGACGGAATAGGGTGTCTCAACTTCCAAATATTGTCCATTACGGATATGCTCCTTTTTCACAACAGGGCTTAAGATATTACGTTCGACCATTTCCGTATATGGGAATATATCACCATAATCTTGAGGATATGACAGGTTAGTAATGTGCTCAATTCCATCGCTTCCTGTCTCAATGATGCGGGTAGGATAGGTAGTAGAAGAATCAGAGTATTCATATTTTACATTTGTTGAAACCTTGCCTCCTTCAGTAAAAAACGTATGCCGCGACCATAGAGGCAATTTTGCTCTGACAGTGATTTCAGTACGCCTGTAAGAATAACCTCTCCTTGCTTCCTCCGGAATCTGATTTAAAGAAGATTCCTGATGATATTGTCGGCAGAGGCCTCGCCGTCAGAATTCTTCCGTATTCTTTATTGGGAATGATATATCCATTCGCTATTTCTTCTAAAGGAGTGTATTGCCCATTATCGTTCCGATAGACGATTTTACCTAATAATTGTCCATACATCCAGCCATCATGCCGATCGCATCGCATGGTATTCTGATCTTCCGGCATGGGATGAGTACGATCAATTGCGTATTCATATATCGTTTTACCCGAATTATTTTCTGGTGTACCGTTGTACTCCGTCACATAATCGTACATAACGGATGTTCCTCCGGCAAATGTAATGGGGCGTGTCGGATTGCTGAAGAAAGTACGATGCCTGGCAGTACCGTATTCATTAGCAATAGGAGCATAGCGTCCGCCTTGTTCGTTAAATAGTTCACAAAGGTACACCCCTTGAACCAGCCGAAAATAATCCAAAACAGAAGCAGTCAATGGTGTCCCACACCCGTCTTCTCTCCAGCTATAAGTAAATGTTCGTACTTTTGTATTTCTGCCTTCTGCACTCCTAGTTTGGATTTGCTTAATACGTAAACCACCGGCTTGTTTTATATTTCCTTCTTCATCTCTATAACGATGTGCTTCATAAATGAACTCATCAGTAGAACCGGCCGGATAGGTGATACTACTCAATGTTCCATATTTCATATATTCTTCATCAGGCTCCCGAGAAAGTTCGGAGCCAAAAGTCACATTCAGACCACCAGCAGATTCAATACCAAGAGGATATATATAACCGTTCACATACCTATATTTCCAACGTGTCACTTCAATCGTTTGACGTGGTACCAAAGTCACACTGTCCGGGCGGTATACCCCATTGAAGTATCCCCAATAGTCAATAGAACGATTTCCCGGATCAGGCAAACGATTAGGATGTTCATACCCGAAAAGATACGTTTCCTTCACTTCTCCATTCTTGTCTACCATGACAAGACTTTCTAGAAAATAACGCTGAATAACACGATCATTGGGTGTGTAATAGTTGAAGCGGATGTCTTTGACGAAATTTCCATTACAGTCGTAAACTGTAATCTTTTGAATTCTCGGAAACTTAGAATCTTTTGTGAATATCACTTTCCCCTGATCAAAACAGATCTCGCTCAATAATTGGCTTTGAGTGCTTATGTGACGACCGGAAGTAGATCTGTCGGGTTCTGTCCCATCTGAAAATAGTTCCCCATCAGCGTTACTTTGGAAACCGTATGTCACATTATTTTGCCTACTAATTATAATCGGGTCTTGCATACATTCATCAGGCGTATAATCCATCAGTTGCAGCATGGCTTTTCGATTCGTATAAATCTCTTTTTTTATACTAAACCCATCTCTCACTATAATATAGTCATCGTGCACATTCACTCGATAAGCTACTTTCCTATTATCATATACAAATGAAATAGAGTCTCTTTTATTGGACGCAACAATAGCCGATGCTTTCCAGCCAATAGGGTTTGAATTTCCCTCTCCTGTTTCTCTACCTCCAGCGAATTTATAAACTGCGCCATCGTCATCCGTAATCTGAAAATAATCCCCCGTCCAATCAATACGAATATTTTCGTAAGGTATAGGCAAAAAATTCCGGCTTTTGTCAACCGGCTCCATAGCATACATAAACATGCCCTGTTTATCAGGCAAACGATAATAGTATTCATCCGGTTCTTCTATAGAACCGAAGTTAAATTCTTTACATAGTCAGGAAACCGTTTCCGAAAATCATTCTTATTAAAATCACAAGTCATAGTTCGGGGGTTATCTACCCACCCCCGGATAGTTCGTGTAATCATCGGTTCCGCCACCAGATTCCAGCCAAGCCCTACCCATCCGGCAACATCACTCAATTTGATACCCGAAGCATGATAGGTGAGATAAATAGGAAGAACCACATCTCCATTTTTTACTTCGTAGAGAGGTATCTTGATCTCTGGCAATCCGGTACTATAATTCACCGGATAAACAATGTTCTGCTTCAATGCTGCCGTTGCAGGCGTATTTACCATTTGGTTCTTGAACAGTGCTTCTGTATCTATCGGATTTCCACCATTACTTGATTGTCCATAAGAGTAAGACTGGCAACCAAGAATAGTAATCAAAAAAATAATAGTTTCCACCGGAAACCACTTGAAATATTTTGCATATATTTTCGATTCATATTATTTAATAGTATAGTTTAATTACGTTAGATAAAATTCCGTGTTAAATTCTAACCCTCACGAGATTGTCGACACATCGCGCGAGGGTATTTAATGCTCTCTTACAGATTCATCGCATTAGCGCCCAAAACGCCAGCCAAAGCCGAAGCCACTGCGATAACCACTTTCAGGATCATATCCCATACTGATTTCTTCATTGCCATAATTTACCTCCTTTCCGTTTCTTTAATTTCACCACAGAGGATGCAGAGGGCATAAGAGAAAGGATCTTCTTCCTCTTATATCTACTCTCTCAAAAGCTTATTTCTAAATACTCTATGGTTATTTATGTACTAATTATCTTATAAATTCCCAGTGTCCTCACTGATGAAATTTTCAGCCCTCACCTCAAAACACGGGCACTGTTTAATCCACTCTTCCGGTTCTATCTCACCGTTTCCATTGAGATCGGGCGAAAGATCCCGATGTCCGCATACCCGACAGCCGGGGAATTTCTCTTGTAGCTGCCCGACGAGTTGTCGAAGTGTAGCTCGCTGTGCCGGAGTCCGGGTATCTGCCGGGCGTCCCCGGCAGTCCAGACCACCTTCATAGCAGATACCTATTGAGTGAGCGTTGAAACCTTTTGCATGTGCTCCGATGCGTTCGATGGGGCGGGTGAGGTGCACTGTTCCATCCTTGCGGATGTAGTAGTGATAACCTGTTCCGTTGAATCCACGTCGTCGGTGCAACCGGTCCAAATCTTCCGGAGAGAGTGTACAACTCCCCCGCGTGCACTGCAGTGCACCACGATTAAGTTAATAATTCGCATGTTAGTGGATAATTAGTTTTAGTTTACTAGTCTAGTTAAAAAACTCCGTTTAGTCGTTTAGTCAGCCATTTGTGTTTGTGTTGCGACCTACGTGCAGGCTATGCTGCCGGATCCGGTGCTTCTCCACCGCCATCGCCGGAACCACCGCTGCCGGAGCCACCACCATCAGGTTTACCACTATCTCCGCCACCGGAAGCCGAAGTATCGGCAAGGTCGAAACGGACACACTTGGCGCCTGTCACCAAAGAACGGGTGGCGGTGGTACGGTCGGGATTCTTGGTGTAGTTGGGCAGGAAGCGGACGGTAAGGGAAGCCTGGGCAGCCGATACTTTCTCCGGCAGTTCCACACCTTTACCGTTGGACTTCATCACCATGCGGAAAGTACCGAAGCCGTCGAGCGTTACACTTTCCGATGCTTGCAGATGCTGGGCAGCCACTGTCACCAGGTTATCAAGCGTGTTCTTCACGTCACCCGTGGAGAGAGACGAGTAAGCGGCTATCTCTTTGGCGAGTTGGGCGGTTGACACATTGGCCGTGTAGATCACACGGGGATGAAATAATTTCTTTTTGTTTTTGTCTTCCAGAACGGACTGGAAGGGTTTGTACAATACTGGCATAATTGTAATAGTTTTTATGTGTTAATAAATTAGTTTAGTTTTGTCCTTAAGCTTAATGACACTGTAAAGATACGGGTATTATTCAGACTGACCCAATCATTTTTTCAAAGTGCGTTCATCAATTAATTAATTACGCTCAAAAGATAATGTCCCGGCAATTTGATCTTCCCATTGCTCCCGCGGATGCTGCTGAATCCCTTCCACACCGGGTGTCCGATAGCTCCGAAGTTGCTTTTCAGGATAATGGCGTATTGCTCGGAAGGCGGAATCTTGTAAGAGTGAAGGTTCTCCAGCAACCCTTCGAAGTTACGCTGCATGCCGTCGGGCGGTGGTTGCAGATTGTTGATATCCTCCTGTGTCATCACCTTCCTGCTTTTCAAAATTTTTCCTCCTCCGTTCTCTCCTTGAGGAGAGTCAGAGAGGTGGTTTATTTTGTTTTGGTTTGTTTTAATTTGTTTTCTTTGTTTTGTGTACCCAATGTCGACATTCCGGCTTCCGATGTTGCAGAATCGGTGGTTGATGTTACAGTATCAGCAGTTGGTGTTACATCACAGCCTGTTTTGTTATCAGCATCCTCCGCACTGTTTTTGCTGTTTGGAGAAGTGTGGTACGATGCAAGCTCTTCCGCTTCCAACAGGCAGTAGGCGGGGTCTATCAACGAGCTGCTGCGCCGCTTGGTGATAAAAAGATACTGCCGTTGGATATCGGCGGAAGTCAGGATGCCGTATTGCCGGAAAAGTCCGGCATCAAACAGTCCACACTCCACGGCCAGGGCGATGATACGTTTCACGTCATCAAGATCCGTATTGTAAAGGCTGTCCGTCAGTTCGTCGTAAAACTCATCACTGGCAGGGATATAATATCCTTTTCCGGCATAGATGTACGACAGCGTTTCTACCAATGTGGCAAAAGCGGCATCACCTTCCCGTTTCATGACACGACGCACTATACGATCGTGCATGAAACTGGTGCTCATGGGGAAATAATCCAACCCCTGTTTTATTCTTCCCATAGTGCGCGTAGTTTTTCCTTTTCCTGCTTCCGGCGGATACTGTCCGACACCACTTGCCGGGCATGGCGGATAAGGAACATTCGCAAAGCGTAGTCCTTCACCTCGGTTATCACCGGATAGGAAACAGATTTGTTTTCAAATAATGTACTTTTATCCTGATTGCGATGTCTGCGTGCGTTTACCTTACGACATTCTTTGCAGTAACTATCCGTAGTACGGGTACGCTGATTCATATAAAAGGCTTCCTGTGGAAGCTCCCGCTTGCAACATCCGCAGATGCATAGAGATTTGTTCATAATGGTTTCCATATTGCTTTTCCGTTTTTATAGTTTTCATATTTAAATATTTGTTTGTATATTGAAGATATATCGCTGGCGCGCAGGACATATAGTTGCTGTATATTGGAGATATATCGGCTGCACATTGGTATATAGATGCTACACGCAGGATATATAGATCTTATATGCAAGATATATAGACGCTGCAAGCAGACTTACTATTACTTTCGCGCGTCCGGCACGGTTTACCTTAAAAAGGCGGTGAATGAGGTATTTTGCAACCTTTCGTAAACTTTTTGCTGTTTCTCATGGTTTTCCTATTTAATATTTATATTTTTGAAACATATTTGTGATTTCGTTGCTACAAATATAAAACAGTTTTCATAAAGAAAACAAAAGATTTTGGAAATTAACTTTCAAAAAGTAGATAACAGATTATCAATGAGCAATTAACGAGTTTATGAATTTTTACATCAAAAATAAACGATCATAGAATGGATACATTTTTAGATGTCACAGGAATCGTGAAGCGTGCCAAACAGGTGCTAAACTTCAAGAACGACAGCGAATTAGCTGAATATTTAGGAGTCTCACGTGCCACAGTATCCAACTGGGGTGCACGAAACAGCATTGATTTCCGCCTGTTACTCGACAAATTCGGGGACAAGGTGGACTACAACTGGCTATTATTAGGAAAAGGGAATCCGAAACATCAGCCGAGACATTGCGAAAGCGAACTGGTAAAAGGAGAAGTGGAGATTATACACAATCCGAAAACAGCGGAACCGACAGATGACCGCAGCGTCATGTTGTACGATATCACAGCGGCAGCCAATCTGAAAACATTATTCACCAACAAACAGCAGTATGCACTGGGGAAGATATTGATTCCCAATATATCCGTCTGCGACGGGGCGGTCTACGTCAACGGAGACAGCATGTACCCTATATTGAAATCGGGAGACATTATCGGATATAAAGAAATCAGCAGTTTCGATAATGTCATTTACGGGGAAATATACCTGGTGTCGTTTATGATTGACGGAGACGAGTATCTGGCAGTAAAATACGTAAACCGTTCGGAGCAAGAAGGTCATCTCAAACTGGTGAGTTACAACACACACCACGAACCGATGGATATTCCATTCGCGTCCATCAACGCAATGGCGATTGTGAAGTTCTCCATCAGGAGACACATGATGATGTAAGTTTCACCACCGAGGACGCAGAGGACACAGAGGAACACTGTTTTTTTATATTAATCCTCAAAGCCCCCACAGGATGTGTTGTATAAGCGCAGTTGCCACATACCGTACAGGCAGTCACAACTACAAGACAGCCACGACTATGAGAATAAGACCTCTGCGTCCTCTGTGGTGAATCAGATTTCTTCCCCTTTCAGCGTAGCCGAACTAGCCTCCGTGACACGCACATTGACGAAATCACCGACACGATGCGTACCTCTGTCGAACACCACCACACGGTTTTGTTCCGTACGGCCGAACAGTTGATCGCGCGAACGCTTGGAAACACCTTCCACAAGCACTTCATACGTCTTTCCGATGCAACGCTGGTTGGATTCGGCAGACAGACGGTTCTGTAAAGCGATAATCTCATTCAGGCGGCGGACTTTCACCTCTTCGGGCACATTATCTTCAAGATGTTTGGAAGCATACGTTCCCGGACGCTCGGAATATTTAAACATGAAAGCAGCATCGTACCCACACGCTTCCATCAGCGAAAGCGACATGGCATGATCTTCTTCCGTTTCAGAATGAAAACCGGAGAAAATATCGGTAGTCAGCCCGCAATCGGGGATGATGCGTTTGATAGCTGCCACCCGGTCCAGATACCATTCACGGGTATACTTACGATTCATCAGTTTCAGGATGCGGGAACTACCGCTCTGCACAGGCAGATGAATATGTTTACATACATTCGGCACTTGCGCAATCACCTCCAACGTTTCGTCACTCATATCCTTCGGATGGGAAGTCGTGAAACGAATACGTACCCCCGGAGCGGCTTCGGCCACTGTTCGGAGCAACATCGGGAAGGTAACCACTTCTCCTGTCGGTCTCTCAAAACGGTATGAGTTGACATTTTGCCCCAACAGGGTGACTTCTTTATAACCTTTTGCCACCAAGTCCGCCACTTCATTGAGGATGCTTTCCACGTCACGGCTACGCTCACGTCCGCGAGTATAGGGAACGATGCAATAAGTGCAGAAATTGTTGCAACCACGCATAATGGACACAAAGCCGGAAATATGATTGCCACAGATACGCGACGGAATCACATCCCGATAAGTTTCGGTAGTAGAAAGCTCCACATTGATTGCTTTCTCGCCAGTCTCTACGGCAGCAATCAAATCGGGCAACGTCAGGTAAGCATCCGGACCGACTACCAGATCGACATGATGATTCGTTATCAGATCATCTTTACCCGTTCGGCCATACAGCCCAGTACACCCACAATCAGGCGCTTTTTCTTTTTCTTCAGCGAGTGGAAAAACTCCAGGCGGTTCAGGATCTTCTGCTCCGCATTGTCGCGGATAGAACAAGTGTTCATAAACACAGCGTCAGCCTCTTCCAGCGTTTCAGCTACGGAATATCCCGCCATTTGCATCACCGATGCAATCACCTCACTGTCGGCTACGTTCATCTGGCAGCCGTATGTTTCGATAAACAACTTCTTGTTGTCATCAGTCATTTCAGTTGCGGATTTAAAGTCCGCTCCCGTTAATTCGTTCATACTCAAATCTTAGTTTAAAAATTCGGATGCAAAGATACGGCTTCACTTTCAATAAGTAGTTAATTGACACAGAAATAACGCAAAAATTGATGATTTGGCAAGCAAATTTGTAATTTATGTTAAGAGGATAAACATTTTCCATCCATATACTTGGCAAATTTAAATTTATTTTTCACATTTGTGCAATGAAAGAAACATTAGATTTTTTCATAGTTAAGGTTTAGGTTAAAAAAATTAAGGGGAGCTGTGAAGCTGCCCTTTTTTCATGCCCAAATGTTAGTTCAAACCAGATAAAATGCCTACCTTTGGCGGATAACTATTTAGATGTGAAGCACAATGGAAGATTTTTTGAAATTTCTCTTGATAGCAGGCGTCATTCTTGTGGGAATATTCAAAGAGCTGAATAAAAACAGCAAGGCAAAAAAGGCTAAAGCCAAGCACCCCGTTCCCCCAATGCCATCTCCGGTTGAAGTAAACCCCGATACCGCTCCTATGCCCGAAGCTTGGGGCAGGCCCAAATCCCTGGAAGAACTGTTCCAGCCGATTCTTCGCGAGCAACCGGTCGCCAAACAACCTTCCAAACAGCAAACTTCGAAACAGAAAAGAAAAAGAAGAAAGTATCCGTGGCTGCATCCCTCGCGAACAGTGTCGCACAGGATGAACAAAACAGTCGCAAGGTGCTCACTATAATACTCCTCACGATTCACCCGACAATAAAGAAGACTTACGATTCATTCGGCAGAAGAAGCACGCCGAGCCATTATCTGGGGAGAAATACTTCAACGGAAATACTGACCGACAGTCGGAGGAGACTTCTTTTAAGTATTAAGTATTAAACATGGAGTATCAGGTGTCAACCTGTATACATACATTTTGAGCGAATTTTCAACTAATTAGATATCAACTGTATTTAACACGAAATTTACTATTTATGTCACTCAATCGTATTTCGGCAGCGGAAGCTGCAAGCCTGATTAAACATGGCTACAACATCGGCCTAAGCGGATTTACTCCCGCCGGAACGGCCAAGGCTGTAACAGCCGAACTCGCAAAAATTGCTGAAGCAGAACATGCGAAAGGAAACCCGTTTCAAGTAGGAATTTTTACAGGAGCATCGACAGGAGAGTCCTGCGACGGCGTACTGTCACGTGCCAAAGCGATCCGCTACCGCGCCCCTTATACTACCAACTCTGATTTCCGCAAAGCTGTGAACAACGGAGAGATTGCCTACAACGACATACACCTCTCACAAATGGCACAGGAAGTGCGCTACGGATTCATGGGCAAAGTGAACGTAGCCATCATCGAAGCCTGTGAAGTGACTCCGGACGGAAAGATTTATCTGACTGCTGCCGGTGGTATCGCTCCGACCATCTGCCGTCTGGCCGACCAGATCATCGTAGAGTTGAACAGCGCACACAGCAAATCCTGTATGGGTCTGCATGACGTGTACGAACCGCTCGACCCGCCTTACCGCCGCGAGATCCCTATCTATAAACCGAGTGACCGCATCGGACTGCCTTACGTTCAGGTAGACCCGAAAAAGATTATTGGCGTAGTAGAAACCAACTGGCCGGACGAAGCCCGTTCTTTCGCCGCTGCCGATCCGTTGACCGACAAAATCGGACAGAATGTTGCCGACTTCCTCGCTGCCGACATGAAACGCGGCATCATTCCGTCTACTTTCTTACCCTTGCAATCGGGTGTAGGAAACATCGCCAACGCCGTACTCGGTGCATTGGGACGTGATAAAACGATTCCTCCATTCGAAATGTACACAGAGGTAATACAGAACTCCGTGATCGGACTGATTCGCGAAGGACGTATCAAATTTGGTAGTGCCTGCTCACTGACTGTAACAAACGACTGTCTGGAAGGCATTTACAACGATATGGATTTCTTCCGCGATAAATTGGTTCTCCGTCCGTCGGAAATCTCAAACAGCCCGGAAATAGTACGTCGTCTCGGTATCATTTCTATCAATACAGCCATCGAAGTCGACCTGTACGGCAACGTAAACTCTACCCATATCGGCGGAACAAAAATGATGAACGGTATCGGTGGTTCGGGAGACTTTACCCGCAACGCTTACATCTCTATCTTCACTTGTCCGTCTGTGGCTAAGGAAGGTAAGATCAGTGCAATCGTACCGATGGTATCCCACCACGACCACACGGAGCACGATGTTAACATCGTTATCACCGAGCAAGGTGTTGCCGATCTTCGTGGCAAGAGTCCGAAAGAACGTGCACAAGCCATCATCGAAAACTGTGCTCATCCTGACTACAAAGAGCTTCTTTGGGATTACCTCAAACTGGCCGGCAACCGCGCGCAGACTCCACACGCTATTCAGGCTGCACTTGGCATGCACGCAGAGCTGGCTAAAAGCGGCGATATGAAGAATACAAATTGGGCTGAATACGCCAAGTAAATAGAATATAGGATTTACAATATTCGATTCTAAACAAGTATAATTGTATTCTCTGGTAAACAAAATCCAACGATTTTTGCTTATTAGAGAATACAATTATCTTTTTATAGAAAATCAATAAGTTATAGAAGAATCAATAAGCCTCCATGGAGAGTAGATACTTAGCCTTTGACAACATAGAAATCGGGTTCAACAACGAAATTCCACTTGGGTTGTTTTTGGGGGTGTCAAAACACTTTTCTTTAGGAAAGTGCTTCTGCTGTACATAGCTGTAGCAGGGGTAAGTCTTTCAATTTGGATATTATGACACCATCTATTTCCCGATAATCACCTCACACACCTTATCCTGAAACGCCCGTGCCTTAGCTGCCGAAAGCACATTCTGGTTCATAATGGCAAAGGCTACTTCATGTCCGTTTTTCATCTTCAGATAGCCCGCGAGCGCATTTATTGCCGTAAACGAGCCTGTTTTGGCATGAACATTCCGGAAGGCAGGAGTACCTTTCATCCGGAATTTCAATGTTCCGTCCACTCCGCCAATGGGAAGAGATTTATATAACATCTGAAACACCTCTGTTTGCGAGTACGCATATTTTAGAAAATCCACCAGCAGGGCAGGAGAGAGGTAATTATAATTGGACAGTCCGCAACCGTCGGCAATCTTATAGTCTTTCGGGTCATGCCCCAGGCGACGGATCAATTTCATAATCTCGACAATACCATCTTCGGCAGCCACTTGCTTCTTTCCCGTAGCCTGGCTCCTAAGCGACAGAGCAATGCTTCCGCATTGAGATTATCACTCTCTTTCATCAACTGGTTCAGCACTTTCTGCACGGAAGTATTCCAGCAAGCCATCCGTTCTACAGTCACACTATCGCGAGGCAATTCGGCAAAGCCATACGACTGGGGAGTCGTGATTCCTTTCCCACGAAGACGCTCCAGGAAAGTATGCATAAAGAAACGGGGAGAGTCATAGATGTTTACATCGTCCTTTCTGATCGAAGTGACATTGCCCGAAACGAGGAGATTATTGCCATTCGTCAGCCAGTCTCTCGTGAAAGAGAATCTTCCGGCAGAAGAGGTACGTGTTTTCGTCTGATTCGTCACTGTATAATAGGAGGATACAGGTTGACAGGAAACACTCGCGGTATCTCCCTGCACCGTAGAGGGAACGACAGAAACCTGCACAGTCCCCTTGCAAAACATCAGTGGAGACAAATAGGGCTGATAGCCCGCAGGGGTATCGTCCCATGCCCATCCACTCCCCCAATAAAGGGAGTCTTTCATCGAAACATCGCCGTACACCTGTCCGTTAATCACCGAAAAAGGGAAAGTGATAACCTCTTCTATCAATGAATCCATCGACTGGCTGTTAAATTCAGGATCGAAGCCGCCATACACATACAGGTTCGCCATTGCCAAAT